>JAANMW010000189.1_pt1 | contig 68788 bp, 55 predicted proteins | sample 7279671 | NCBI WGS metagenome assembly JAANMW01 (sample SAMN14094541, study PRJNA606508) | bioreactor metagenome | isolation source: A lab-scale SPAN reactor treating ammonium-rich wastewater day 247 | place: Ireland: Galway | collected 2017-09-19 | reverse complement strand
CCGGACATCAAATCGGTCATCATGGACTTCGACTACATCGAACAGTTTCAGGCTTCACCGTCCGAGGCCTACACCACCCTGCTGCTCGACGCCCTGCGCGGCGACCAGACGCTTTTCAAAGGACGCCATGAGATCGAGCACGCCTGGCGCATTGTGCAGCCGGTGCTCGACTACTGGTCGGAGAATCCGGGCCGCGACCTGCCCAACTACGCGGCCGGCACGTGGGGCCCGTCCGACGCCGACGTCATGCTCGCCAAGGCCGGTCGACATTGGCGCAACGAACGAGGTCCCGACCATGGCGCTTGAACTGACGGGCGACGTGCACGTCGCACGATCGACTGACGATCTGTATGACGATCTGGCGTCCGCGCTCGGCAGAGCGGCGCTTCGCGCGGTTGGCGAGCGCGGTGTCTTTCATCTGGCCCTCTCGGGCGGATCGACCCCCGAGCCCTTTTATATGAATCTGGTCGTCGACCCGCGCCACCGCGGCATTCCGTGGAAGCAGACGCACGTCTGGCTCGTCGACGAACGTCGGGTGCCCGCTGACGACGCCCGCGCCAACATCAGGCTCATTCGTGAGACGCTCACACAACACCTGCCGATGCGCCAGCGGCAGGTCCACCCCATGCCCGTCCTCGAAGACGATGCGGCCACGCTCTACGAAGCTCAACTGTGCCGCGACATCAGCGGCAACGAAACACGTGTTTCGTACGATCCGCATCAGCCGCCGCGACTTGATTTCATCGTCCTGGGCGTGGGCGACGACGGTCACACCGCCAGCCTTTTCCCCCATTCGCCGGTCCTTGAGGTTGCCGACCGCTGGGTCGCCGTCAACGCCGGCCCGCACGTCACGCCGCCCGATCGCCTGACCATGACTTTCCCACTGCTCAATGCCGCCCGTGAGGTGGCGGTTCTCGTCACCGGCACCAAGAAAGCCGCGACGCTCGCCCGCGTTGAAGAGCAGCTCCGCACCGCCGGGCCCGATGTCGACTCGCTGCCCATCACCGGTATCGATCCCGAGTCTCACGCCGGCGGTGAGTTGACGTGGTACCTCGATCCGGCCGCCGCAGGCGAGGCGGGCAACCCCTGGTAATTCATCCAGCGCGGCCCAGCGACTCGTCCCAGCGCTGGGCGCCGCGCGTGTTCAGCGTCATCGCATCCAAGGCGATTTGAATCGCCGACTCCATGGCGGCCGTCAGCCGGGTCATCGCCTCGCGCGGCCGACAGTCGGCCAACAGGTCGTTGACGACGATCGGCTCAAGAAACCTCACGTGCGCCTGGCGACGGCCGAGCGGCGGCATCATGCGGCGGTGCACATCCTCGGCCAGTTTCTCTGTGGTTTCCGCGATACGGTCAAGCGTGGGGCTCTGGCTGACATACCGTCCGCTGTAGCTGGCGATGGTGAAGGCGAGCATGGCCTGGTCCGCCCAGGTCGCCGCGGCCGGGTGGTCCGCCGTGCGCTGCGGATCAATGCGAACCTCATGAATCACCCGCCGCGCCGCGCGCACGCGGTCAAACAGGCCGGCGCCGTCGGACACGGTGATGGCGAGTTTGCGTTCGAGTTCCGCCAGCACCGTGCCGGCCGCATGCTCGATCATCGTCGGCAGGTCGTCTCCCGACGGCACGTCGAAGCCGCGCAGCTTCAGGTTTCTCTGAAGGGCCGCCCGGCCCACGGATCGCAATGCCTCCAGTGGCGTCCACGAGGCATCCCACGCGACGTCGAGCATGCCCGTGAGCTCGCGCAGCCGCGCCGCAACGGCCGGCCGCACATCGTCGATGTAGGTGGCCTTGATCGCCACCGGCACGACCAGGATGCGACCGCCAGCCGGCTTCGAGCCATCCTTCACCTCCGCCCATCGCCGGGCCGCACGCGTCGCCAGAAGGGCGGCTCCGTCGTGAAACAGCGTCACCTGGTCGTTGGTCAGGTAGACGTTGCCTTCGGGAAAGATCACCAGAGCTCGTCGCCCGCGCTCGATGGTCGCGGCCGCCTCCGCCATCGCCTGTGGGTCCGAGCCTTCGCGGTCCACCGAGAAGCAGCCGAGCTTCTGCATCACCCACGCATCCATCCGGCTGCGGAGGAATACGTCATACGCCGTCATGACCGCCGGCAGGACGCGGGCCCGGGCCAAGGCTTCCAGCAGGATCGCCGCGTCGCTGTGCGTCGGATGGTTGGGCGTGAGCAACAGTCGGTCACCGGACCGATACACGTGCTGTAACGATTGGACGCCTTCGATCTGAACGCTCGCGATCGCCAGCGTCCGCGGCAGCCGCCGTCGCCGGTTGTAGACGCGCAGCAGGGCGGCGATGAGGCGATTCGGCCGCGGCGGAAAGAAGCGATAGGGCTGGTCGGCGAAATCGAGCACCGCGAGAGTGTAACGCGGTTTCGACGATCCCAACCACCCGCGGCAGGCGCCTGACGGGCATATTCAGAGCACAAAAATCGTTGACATGACTGGGATTCAGACGTTATGGAAGGGAATAGCGGCCCACGGCGTTACCGTGATGTTACGGGCCTCGAATCCTTTTTAAGCAGTTCTTTGGGGGGCGGGTGATGGGGTGGTGCACCAACAAGAGGCAGGCGACGAGATGTCGCGTGTGCGGCGTGGTGGTTGTCCTGGTCACGGCGATCGCCGGGCAGGCGATGGCCTTCTACTCCTTCGGTGACGGCTACGGCAACAAGTGGGGTGATCCCGGTTTCGGCACGCCAGCCGTCGTCACATGGGGCTACATGACCGATGGCACCGTGGCGGGGGACGACTTTCGCATCGATCCCTGGTCGTTCCCCGACATCAGTGGTCTTGCGGGCGGCAGCGACATCACCTCGCTGCGCATGACGGTCGACGCCGCCTATGGGCCCGGCAGTTTCGACGCCGCCATCCAGGGCGCCTTCGATACATGGGCTTCGGTCGCCGACATCACCTTCATCGGGCCGCTCACCGACAACGGCCTGCCGATCAACGACCCGGGCGCGACGGCGGTGGACATCCGTATCGGCGCGTTCCATCCCGATCCGACGCACTCGTTCAAGGATGTCGGCGCCGTAGGCTTCGCTCCACCCTGGAACGGCGGCACACTCGCGGGCGATGTACTCTTCAACCTCGATGCGTTCTTCCAGATTGCGCCCGGCGATGAGGACGTCACCCCCATCGACTATTTCCAGGGCAATGATATCGAAGGACTGTTCCTTCACGAGCTTGGTCATGCGGCCATCGGCCTCGGACACCCCGATCCGGCCGACGCCGCCACCGACGTGAACTCGGTCATGTACGTCGGCTGGGATTGCTGCACCTACATCAACCGCGAGCCGGCCGCCGACGATGTCAACGGCGCGGTGTATACCTATGGCGCACCCGTCGACCGGCTGCCAGGCGATTTCGATGGCAGTGGGGCCGTCGACACGCAGGACATCAACCCCTTTGTGCTCGCCCTGACCAATCCCGCCCAATACGAGGCGACCTATGGCCTGCCGCCGGTGCTCTACGACACCAACGGCGATTGGACCATCGACACGCAGGACATCAATCCCTTCGTCACGCTGTTGACCGGCGGGGCGGCGGCGATCGTTCCGGAACCATCGGCCGGGATGCTGCTGCTGGCCGTGGGAGCCGTCGCCGGATGGCCGCGCCGTCTCGGGCAAGTGGACCGATGACGCCCTGATTTCGCCATGGCACAAGCTCGGGTTGTCGTCCATTCCTCACGTGGCTACATTGGCCGACTCGCATGCTCACGCGGCCGCGACAACCAGGAGATGCTCCCGATGGCGATCAAAACCCTTTACGACAAAGATGGATCCGTCAATGCTCTGCAGGGCAAGACCGTGGCCGTGCTCGGCTACGGTTCGCAGGGCCACGCCCACGCCCAGAATCTGCGCGACTCGGGTGTGAAGGTCATTGTGGCCAACCGCAAGGACTCGGCCAACGGCAAGCTCGCCATGGAGCACGGCTTCGACCCGCTGGCCGTCGAAGACGCGGTCAGAAAAGCCGATCTGGTCATCATCACCATCCCCGACGAGGTGCAGCCCGACGTCTACGAGAAGTCGATCAAGCCCAATCTCACCCCGGGCATGATTTTGGGGTTCACGCACGGCTTCAACGTCCACTTCAAGACGATCGTGCCACCGGACAACATCGACGTCATCATGGTCGCCCCCAAGGGGCCGGGCCACACAGTGCGCAGCGAGTTTGAGCGAGGCGGCGGCGTGCCCTGTCTGCTGGCCATTCATCAGGACAAGAGCGGCAAGGCCTTCGACACCGCGATGGCCTGGGCCATCGGCATCGGAGGCGGCAAGGGCGGCATTCTTCAGACCAGCTTCAAGAACGAGTGCGAGACCGATCTTTTCGGCGAACAGGCCGTGCTCTGCGGAGGCCTCAGCGCCCTGATCAAGGCCGGCTTCGAAACACTCACTGAAGCTGGCTATCCGCCCGAACTCGCCTACTTCGAAGTCTGCCACGAATTGAAGCTCATCATCAACCTTATCGAGCGTGGCGGCTTGAAGTACATGCGCTACTCGATATCCAACACCGCTGAGTTCGGCGACTATCACACCGGCCCGAAGATCATCAACGCCGACACCAAGAAGCGCATGGGTGAAGTGCTGGCCGACATCCAGTCCGGCAAGTTCGCCGAAACATTCCGCAATGACTACGCCAACGGATTCAAGTGGTTCAAGGCCCAACGGGCCAAAGACGAGAAACACGGCGTCGAAGTCATCGGCAAGCAGCTGCGGGCCATGATGCCCTGGATCAAGCCCGTCGAGATTTGATAAAGCCGTCCTGCCGGAAGGCTTGCAGGAGTCCATAAAGCGCCGTGGCCATGCCGCGGCGCTTTTCTTGTTCGCATGGAATGTCGCGCATGCGGCCGCCTAGCATTCGCGGCGTGTTGTCGCCTGCCTGCAATAGGTTCTTATGGACTGCCTCTCATGCCACGCGAAAACTCCGCGAGCACTTCAACCCACGTCTCGCCGCATCTGCTCAATGATGCCGGTTCATGGAAGTACACGAACCGACTCGCGTATGAGGCCAGTCCCTATCTGTTGCAGCACGCCCACAATCCCGTCGACTGGTACCCCTGGGGCCTCGAAGCTTTCAAGGCCGCCCGCACACAGGGCAAGCCGTTGTTTGTCTCCATCGGCTACGCTACCTGCTACTGGTGCCACGTTATGGAGCGGCAGTCCTTCGAGAATCCTGACATCGCCGCTCTCATGAATGAGCTGTTCATCAATGTCAAGGTCGACCGTGAGCAGCGCCCCGATGTCGACGACCTGTATATGACGGCTACACAACTGGTCAGCGGCGCCAGCGGCTGGCCGATGAGCGTCTTTCTGACTCCTCCGGGCGCGGCCAGCGAAAACGATCCGGGCCTCAAACCGTTTTATGCGGGTACGTATTTCCCGCCGACCCCCGCCCACGGCCGGCCGGGCTTTGCCGACGTCGTCAGTCAGCTTGCGCAGGCCTGGCGACAGCAGCGTTCGCGGGTCATCGAACAGGCCCAGCGCATCGCCGCCGCTGTCCGCGAGCACGCCACCAGTTCCCTGACCGGCCAGACCAGCGTCATTCCGTCGTGGGAGATGGTCGCCGCCGCCTCACGCCAACTCGTCCGCTCCTACGACCGGACGCATGGCGGATTCGGCGGCGCGCCCAAGTTTCCCCAGCCTTCGCAACTGCTCTTTCTGACGCGCTTCGTCGAGGTGCAGCGCGACGACGACGTCATGCAGACCGTCGCTCACACGCTCACCCGCATGGCGTGCGGCGGCATGTACGACCAGGTCAGCGGCGGTTTTCATCGATATTCGGTGGATGAAGCGTGGTTGGTTCCGCACTTTGAGAAGATGCTCTACGACAATGCCCAGCTCATCCCCGCTTACCTGCACGCCGCCAGGCTCATGCCCGCCCACCCCGACGCCGACTTCTGGCGGCGCGTGGCGCGTGAGACCGCCGACTGGGTGCTGGGCCGCATGACCGACGACACCGGAGCGTTCTGGTCGGCCATGGACGCGGAGGTGAACGCCCGCGAAGGCGGCAGTTACATCTGGACGGTCGACCAGGTGCGTGCAGCCATCGATGAACCGCGGCTCGCCGAACTTGCTCTGGCCATGTACGGCCTCGACCGTGGTCCGAACTTCCGCGATCCACATCATCCTACGGCCGAGGCGGCGAACGTCCTGTACCTGCCCGATGCGATTGCCGCTCTGGCGGAGCGGCACAGCAGAACCGAGTCTGAACTCGTCGCCCAGCGTGAACAGATCAATCGGCGACTGCTCATCGCCCGCGATCAGCGCGACCAGCCGATCACCGACGACAAGGTACTTACCGAATGGAACGGCATGATGATCGCCGCCCTCGCCGATGCCGGTCGTGAACTCGATGAACCACGCTACCGTGTCGCCGCACGTGCCGCGGCTGACGCCGTCCTGGCGCACATGAGCCGCGAGGACGGCGGCTTGCATCGGACGATGCGCGATGGCCGGGCGGAGATACCCGCTTTCCTCAACGACTACGCACAATTGGCGCACGGCCTGCTCGCCCTGCACCATGCGCTGGCGGATCCGCACACCGCCGGGCCGTACCTCGACCATGCCCGTCGGCTCATGGCGTACGCCGAGCGGCACTTTCTTGTCGCTGCCGACACGCTCACCGGCGGTTATTACGACACCCTCGCCGATCAGACAGACCTGTTCGTGAGAGGGCGTGGGTTCCACGACGGAGCGATTCCATCGGGCAACAGCCAGATGGTCCACAACTGGATCACGCTTTACGAAATCACCGGCGACCGTGTCTACCTCGATAAAGCCGCCCGCGACCTGCGATCGTTTGGTTCCGCACTGCGGCAGCACGGCGCATCCATGATCCACATGCAGCACGCCCTGCTGCGAGCCCTCATGGACGAGCCTTCACTTTTTGAACGCGTCAATCCACCGGCCGACACACATATCGATCAGGTACTGACAGCCGCGGTCACGCCGACGGTAATTGCATGCGATGCCGGTGCCGTCACACTGCGCATCGAGTTGTCCATGGCTCCCGGCCACCACATCAACGGCCCGACGACGCGGCCCGATCTCGTCCCCACGACGTTGAGTGTCGCCGGCCATCCTGACTCGATGCTCGAAGTCGCCTGGCCGCCGCCTGTCCTGCGCCGATACCTCTTCGCCGATCAGCCGCTGCCGGTCTACGAAGGCACGGTCACACTCAGTGCGGTTCTCACGTCGACGACCGCCCGGCCCCGTACGCTGCATCTTCTGCTGGGTTGCCAGCCATGCACCGGGCACGCCTGCCTCGCTCCCCGCAAACTCGAAATTCCTCTCCGCATCGGTCGGTAAACGCGCAACGTCCCCGCACACCCCGAAGCCGTTGCCTTCAGGCCCGGATGCCTCGTCCAACCCCATCACCTGCGATCCGCTCAACACTTCCGCTACACTTCGCCCATGATCGATACCCATTGCCACCTGACCTACGCGCCGCTGTCCGATCGACTCGACGCCGTCCTCGCCGCCGCCGCCGCTGCAGGCGTCGACCACATGATTACCGTGGGCACCAGTCCCGACGACGCCCGCCAGGCCGCGACCTTGGCCGAACGATACGATCACATTTTCGCCACCGTCGGCGTCCATCCGCATTACGCAGCCGACTGGACTGACAAAGCCCAGGTGCAGAGCACGATGCGTGAGCTGGCCAAACGCCCGCGCGTCGTCGCCCTTGGCGAGATGGGTCTCGACTGGCACTACCCCGACCCGCCGCGTGCCGATCAGCATCGCATCCTCGACTGGCAGTTGGAGGTTGCGGCCGCCCTGCGCGATCTGCCGATCGTCATCCACAATCGCGAGGCCACCGATGACATCCTCGCCGTGCTGCGCCGCAGCGGCATCCCCGGCCAGCGGTTCGTGTTCCACTGTTTCACCGGCTCACCGCCGGAGGTGGACGCCATCCTCGAATTCGGCGCCGTCGTCGGTTTCACCGGCATCGTGACCTTCAAGAGCGCCGCCGAGGTGGCCGAGGCGTCCGACCGCGTGCCGCTCGATCGCCTGCTGGTCGAGACCGATTCACCGTACCTGACGCCTGAACCCCACAGAAAGATTCGTCCTAACGAGCCGAAGTACGTGCCCCACGTGGCCCGCTTCCTCGCCCAGCGCCGCGGCATGACCGAAGCCGACTTCATCGCCGCCGTCGACGCCAACGCGAAGCGCGTATTCCACTTAGATTGACCACTCTGTCGGCAGGTCCCACCCGTCATACGCGCCGTTCGCCGCCACGGCCAGATCCCGAAACAGCATCTTGAGCTGCCGATGGCATTGTGCGAGATCCTCACAGTCGCCCCTACGCAAGATCATCGACTCGATGCGGTCGACAAATCGGCCAGGAAGGACCGTGAAAGGTTTGCTGCAAGCACGAAGCCGTCTGCGATTGTGACCCCACGCCCGGTTCACGGCATACAGCGCCGTGATGAGCTGCTCGACCATATCCGTCTCACCTGCCTGATAGCCGATGACATCCTTTCTGAAGACACACTTCTCGAGCGCACGCCAATCGCACATGAACCAACGGGCGTACCCCAGGCAGTTACGCGCCTTGTGAAGGCCGCGCTCAGCCGTGTATTGCGGACAGCGGCTGCGAAACCGCTCAAGAAGCCCCGTCGGGTCGAACACGGCCTGGACACCTTGCGTCCACCCCGCGATCGTCTCCGGATTGTCCGGATCGTTCGCTACAGCCTCCAGCAATGTCTCCACACAGGGCTGCGACAGCCACAGGAAATCACACTTCACGCCGTCGATCGTCACCCAGTCCACAACGATGTCGACCGTCAGCGGCGGCTTCTGAAACTCCGGCGTCGTGGGGTGATCCAGCGGGCCAAGCTCGATCCCCGCCACACTTTCGTACACCTTCTTGCGATCTTCGACCGCCGGACGCCGCCCGGACGTGACGGCCTGAAGATCGATGTCAGAGTACTTGTCAGCCTCGTCCATCGCCTGCGACCCGGCCAAGCCCACAGCTTTGACCTCGTCAAACCGCCGCAGGATCCCCACGGCCCGGTCGCATGTTTCACTGTGCTGTGAATCCATGGTGGCGCCTGCCGCATGTTACCCCATCGCCAGCACGCGGGTGATCTCCTCCAACGATGTCTCGCCGATCTGACACCGCCGTAACCCGTCGGCCGCGAGCGTGGTCATGCCCTGGCGGACAGCCGTCGCCTCGATCTCTTCGGCCCTGGCCTCCCGTCGCACAGCCGCGGCGATCTCCGGCGACATGGCCAGCGTCTCCACCATCGCCGCCCGTCCCCGGTAGCCCGTGGTTCCGCACTTCGCACAGCCGCGCGGCACGTAGAACTTCTCGAAGTCAATCGTGCCCGCCATCGGGCCGGCCCATGCGCGGGCACGTTCGATCGTTGATTCGGACGGACGCTGTTGCTCGCGGCACTCGCAGCAGAGCAACCGGATCAGTCGTTGGCCCACAACCAGCGCGACTGCATCGCCCAGCAGCGCCGGGTCCGCCCCCATATCAAGGAATCGCCGCAGCGTGCCCGCGGCGCTGGCGACGTGAGCCTGACTGAACACCAGGTGTCCGGTCAAAGAAGCGTTAAGTGCCTGACGCAGCACTTCCGTCTCCCGGAGTTCGCCAATTACCAGCACGTCCGGGTCCATGCGCATCAGCGACCGCACACCCGCGGCATACGTCAGGCCTACGTCCTGGTTCACCTGCACCTGTGTCATGCCGGGGATGCGCACCTCGACCGGATCCTCAATCGTCAGGATCTTCGTCTGTTCGTTGACCAGCAGACTTGCGCACGCCATCATCGTCGACGTCTTGCCGCAGCCGGCCGGACCGCTCACGACCATCATCCCTCGCGGCTGCTTCAAGAACGTTTCGATCCGGCCCTGATCCGGCCCGGAGAGGCGCATCTGGTCGAGCGTAGGTACGCGGTAGAGGTGATCGAGCATCCGCACCACCACGGCTTCCGCGCGGCCAACCGGAACGAAACTGACCCGCATGTCGATCATCTGAGAACCGACCGTGTTCGTGGCAATCATGCAGCGGCCCACCTGCGGCCGCTGAGTCTCGTGGATGTCGCAGGCGCAGAGCGTCTTCCATCGCGCGACCAGCGCGTCGGTCAGCGCGGCGTCGAAGATGGTGACGCGCCGAAGCACGCCGTCCACGCGACATCGAAGTTCGCCCTGTAGCGTCGTGCGGGACGATCCTTCGACCGCCGTCTCGGCGAGTGTCTGCTCAAGGTGGAGATCCGAGGCCCGCATTACGGCGCCGACCTCGATCATCAGGTTCACCGCTTCCTCGATCCCGCCAGGCGGATCGGGCTGGACGTTGGGCCTGTCGGTGGTCGAATACGTCCACGTCGTCGCCTTGGGCGGTTCCTTGCCGGCCGCCTTGAGCATGGCGTCGCGCTGCCGACGGAGTTCCTCGATCAGCGGTCTGAAGTCGCCGACCGTCTCGACGCGAGGGTCCTGCCCGCGCATGAAGCGCTCCAGGTCATCCCGTCGGAAGCGCCACTGCCGGCCAACCTTGAAACCCTTGAGCTTCCCGGTTCGCAGCCAGCGGTAGAACGTCGGTCGACTGGTGCAGAGCAGGTCCACGGCCTGGTCGACGTTGAGCAGTTCCTCACGCTGTGAGCCTGTTTCGGTGGGCGGGTCTGCGGCCGCTGTGGAGCGTTCGATCCACGACCCGGCAGACGGCTCCCGGGTGTCCTGCGCACGGCGCCGTGCAGCCTTCTTCTTGCGGGGTGGCATGGTGGTCCTCCTCGGCATTGGATGTCGGAAGCTGATCCGACGGTTCGCCTCCAATATTTCATAGATCGTCATAGTGTCAACAATCAGTATTGATCAATTTCTGACTTTCTTCGGTTGGGCGCTGCGCCGCCCGGAGGACGCCTGCCGGACGCCGTGGCCGGCCCGGACTCTGTTAGTCTCACGGTTTCCCCGAGGAGGCCCGCCATGAACCGCGCCGATGGACCGCCCGCAGACTGGCACCGCTACGAAAGGCTTCGCCCCGACCAGCTCAATGCCGTCGTCGCGGACGCGCCCGTCGCGTATTGGCCGCTTGGCCTGCTCGAGCACCACAGTTGGCACCTGCCCATCGGGTTCGACGGGCTGAAAGCCGATGCGCTGTGCATGGAAATGGCGGCCTGCACTGGCGGGGTCGTGCTGCCGGTGATGTGGTGGGGAGGCGGCGGAGGGCACGGGCCGTTTCTCTGGACGCACTACCAGGACGAAACCGCGGCCGGTGAAGTGGTGGCGACCACGGTCCGTCAGCTCGCGTCCTTCGGCTTCCGCGCCGTCGTCGTGCTGGCCGGCCACTACCCGTGGCAGCAAACACTGGACGCAAAGCTCGAACCAGTTCGCCGGGAGTTGGCTCCTGACGTCCTGCTGCTGTGGGGCCATGAGGGCACCATCGCCGCTCCGCGCGTGCAGATCCCCGGCGATCACGCGGCCTATTGGGAGACGAGCTTCGCCCTGGCCTTGTTTCCCGAGCGCGTCGACATGGCCGCCCTGCGACCCGGCCGCTCCGCAACCGACGCATGGCCCGGCGGCGACGATTCGGTTGCGGCCGATATCTACCCCGGCGTCGACACCGACGCGGCCTCGCCGACTTTCTCACAGCTTGGTACGGACGCACGCACCGCCGACGCCGCCAAAGGTCGGGTGTATCTCGATCGGCTGGTGGAGGATCTGTCCGGCCGCGTCCGGGCGCACCTGCGGGCCTGAATCGGTTCAGGCCGCCTGAAGCTGGGAATGCCCCAGGTAGTCGGCCAGCACTTGCTGGTCCGTCTCGGTCTCGAAGCGGTCGAATGTCATGCCCATGCGCATCGGCCCGAAATCGCTCTCGTCGTCATGCAGCCGGACGACGTTGCCCACAGCCCGGAACGCATGATGCCCGTGTCCAGGCAGCATCACGCGCACTTCCAGCCGTGTGCCCGCCGGCACCGACTGGTCGAGTTCAAAACGCATGCCGCTGGTTGAGATGTCGTAAACGTGGCCGGTCCATGCGTAGCCAAGGGTGCGGTCAGGGTCGTGAACGCCTTCCAACCGGGCACGAAGCAGCGTATACATGGGCGGGAGCTTGAAGCGGGGGGTCATACGCTGCTCGCGGCCTTGCATCGCAATTCTCCTTGGCGGAGCCGGCCCGTCGTGACGGCGAACATGATGCGCTCCGGCAATTCAGGGAACCGGGCGGCCTGATTTGTATCGACGAGGGTCAACGGTGGGTTTATTCATTTGAACGTGGCTCAGCCGAGAATCCGGATTCCCAGGGTCAAGCAACCTCTTGCCCTCGGCCGATAACAGAGGACGTGAGCGCAGCCCACCCCCATCGCAACCCACGCCGACGCCCACCCGCCGACGCCGCCGTATCTCCATCGCCCGCCGCGGCGATGCCGCTGCGTCTGAGCGGCGCCGCTGACGGGCCTCTCCGCGAAGGCAGGCATCCCAGCGCCGCCTCGGTCCCAACCCGTCGTCCGCTTCGCCTGCTGGTCATTGGAACCAGTGCCTCGGTCGCAGGTCTGACCACCTGGGCCCAGCAGCTTCCATCACCCGTGAAGCTGGTTCAAGTACTCGCCGGCCCTGATCCTCAAGCTCTCGCCGCCGCCGAGAAGGCCGATCTGGCCGTACCGGCCGCCGATGGCGGGCTGGACGTCGCTTGCCTCGAACGCTGCCTTGACGCCCATGCCGTCGATCTGGCCGTGTTGAGCCTTCCGATCGCCATGGCCGACACCACCGACCACCTCGTGGCCGTTCTCGAACGTCGCGGTCTTGCCTGGCGCTGGGTGCCGACCCTCAGCGATCAACTGGCCGGCCGGGTCCGCCAATGGCCCGGTGGCGCCTGGCGAAGCCGACTCGTCCAATCCAGTGCCGTCACGGCGCCCGCCGTCTGGTCCGAGGCCGCCAGTCTGCTTGACCGTCGTCCCGTGCCCCTGGATGCGACGGCCGTCCGGACCGTCCTCGAAGACCGTGTCGTCCTCGTCACCGGGGCCGGCGGGTCCATCGGCTCGGAACTCGTCCGCCAGATCGCCGCCTTCGCCCCCCGCAAGATCATCCTGGTCGAGCGGGCCGAGAACGCGCTCTTCCAGATCGATCGTCTCATCGCCCGCCTCGCTCCGGACCTGCCGCGCGAAGCCGTTCTCCACGACGTCACCGACGCCGCCGGCACCGACGAACTGCTCGCCCGCGTCCAGCCCCACGTCATCTTTCATGCGGCCGCCCACAAGCACGTGCCCATGATGGAGGACCACCCGGCCGCGGCCGTCGAGAACAACTTCTATGGCACGCGCTCCATCGCCGACGCGGCTGACCGCTGCGGCGTCGATCGCTTCGTCATGATCTCCAGCGACAAGGCCGTGAACCCCAGTTCCGTCATGGGCGCGACCAAGCGCATGGCCGAGTTGTATATCCAGGCCCTCAACGAACGCAGCCGGACCCGCTTCTGCATGGTCCGCTTCGGCAACGTGCTCGGCTCGGCCTGCAGCGTCCTGCCCATCTGGCAGCAGCAGCTCGCCCACGGCGGGCCGCTCACCGTCACGCACCCGCAGATGCAGCGCTATTTCATGACCATCCCCGAAGCCGCGGGTTTGGTGATCCAGTCCGCCGCCCTCACAGGCCGGGCGAGCGCCGGCGGCGGCGAGGTGTTTCTGCTGGACATGGGCGATCCGGTCCGCATCGTTGATCTGGCCGAGCGCTTTCTGCGCAGCCAGGGCCTCGAACCGAACGTCGACGTGGCCATCAGCTTCACCGGCATTCGTCCGGGCGAAAAGCTTTTCGAAGAACTGGCCTATGACGGCGAAGACATGCTGCCCACGCCGCACGAATCGGTCCACGTCTGGAAATCATCGCCGCCCACCGCCGACCGCATGCGTGAGGTGACAAAGCGTTTCGACGCTCTGCGTGACGGCCGCGAGAACAACGCGGGCGCCGCCGGCCGCCCGTGGCAGGGCGTCTGCCGCGCGGCCATCCTCGACGCCATCCACTGGGCCGTTCCCGAGATGGTGGATGCGGCCGGCGCGACAGCCATGCCTGCTCCAACGACTGAGCGAGCCGCCGCCGGCTGATCCGGCGCCCGTCCCGCTCACCTCGCGCCCGCGTCGCCCGTCTCACGCTCAATCAACGACAGCAGATCGTTGCGCAGTCGCTTCGTCATCGCCCCGACGCCGCCCGCGCCGATGGCCCGCTTCTCCACGCGCGTGACCGGCAGGATCTGCCAGCTCGAGTTGGTCAGAAAAACCTCGTCGGCGTCCAGCAGATCATTGACGCTCAGCATCCGCCGCGCCACCTCAATGCCGGCAGCCTCGGCCAGTTCCATCACCGCGGCCCGCGTAACGCCCGGCAGCACCGGCGCCCGCAACGCGTCAGCCGCCTCCTCGCCACGCGCGATCGGCGTGAGCAGGCGGCCATCCTTCACCAGAAACACGTTGCTGATCGCGCCGCTGGCCAGATGATTGCTGACGTTCAGCCAGATCGCCTCGCCCGCGTCCATCGCCGCCGCCTGTCGCAGCGTCCGCAGCCGGCCCCAGTAGCTCAGCGTCTTGTGGCCCGCCAGGGCATCCATCGGGTTCGCTCCAGCCGGCGCGACCAGCGCCAGGATGCCCTTCTCGAAGTACGCCGGATCGTAGACCGTCGGCCATGAGGCCACGACCATCACGGTCATCTGTTCGAGTGGATTGCGGTCCTCGCCCCCGGCGGTCGGTGGGCGCAAGAGCGGCCCGGGCGTCAGCGTCAGCCGCACGCGAGCCTGCTCCAATCCATTGTGCACAAGCGTCAGCCTCACAGCCGCCGCCAACACGTCCAGGTTGTCCGGACGCCTCAGATTCGCCAGCCCCAGCGTTCGGGCGCTCGCCGCCAGCCGCTCCAGGTGTTCCTGCAGCCGAAACACCCGCCCGTGATAGGCGGCCATCGTCTCGAACAGCCCCACCGCGTGCTGGAAACCGCCGTCGTCAAACGGGATACATGCCTCGGCGGCCGGGACCATGCGGCCATTGAGGTACACGTCCGTGGCGGAGGCGGGGTGGGCGTCAGCGGGATCGGGCATGATTTGTCTCTCGGGGGCGACCGATTATAATGCGGGGCCCGTTCGGCGGGCGCCGTTGGCCCACCCGAAACCCGAAACCCGAGACCCGAGCACGGTGACGTCATGAAAAAGGGCATCCATCCCGAGAACTACCGCCAGGTTGTCTTCCAGGACAAGGGCGCCGGGTTTGCGTTCCTCACCCGCTCGACCATCAAGACCAAAGACAAGATCAAGTGGAACGACGGCAAGGAATACCCGCTGGTCAACGTCGAGATCAGCAGCGCCTCGCACCCGTTTTTCACCGGCAAGCAGAAGTTCGTCGACGCCGCCGGCCGCGTCGAGAAGTTCAACCGCAAGTTCGGCGGCTCGTACTTCTCCAAGAAGAAGTAGCGACCTGCAAACTACCCGCCGCGGCGTCACCACGCGCCGCGGTTTTTCATGCGCCACGGCGACGCGATCCCTGGCCCCCATGTCCGTTCGATTCCTCAGCCCTGATCTGATGCCATGCGTCCCCAGATCGTCGACAGTCTGCTGGCCAAGCTCGCCGAACTGGCCCGACAGTTCGAGGCCCTGGACCAGCAGCTTCAGGCCCCGGATGTCGCGGCCGATCCGGATCGCCTGCGCAGCCTGAGCATCAGGCACAAGTCGCTGTCGCGCCTCGTCGAGCGCTACCGCCGCTACCAGCAGCTTCAGCAGCACATCGTCGACAATGAAAAGCTCGCCGCCGACCGCTCCAGCCCTGACGCGGATCCCGATGCGGCCGAGCTGGCCAAGCTGGCCGCCGCCGAGCTGCCGCAATTACATGCCGAAACCGATCGCCTGCTGCAGGAGATGGCCGACCGCCTCGTCACCGCCGACGATGCGGCCATCGACGCGGTCATCCTCGAGATCCGCGCCGCCTCCGGCGGGGCCGAGGCCGCGCTCTTCGCCGGCGACCTGCTGGGCATGTACGAAAAGTACGCAGCCGGCCACCGCTGGAAGCTTGAACTCATGCAGGCGGCCGAAGGCGAGCAGGGCGGCCTGCGCCAGGTCGTCGCCCGCATGACCGGCGAAGGCGTCTGGCAGGGTATGGGTTACGAGGGCGGCGTCCACTGCGTCAAGCGCGTCCCCGCCACCGAAGCCCAGGGTCGCGTGCATACTTCGACCGCCACCGTCGCCGTGCTGCCCGAGCCGCAGGCCCTGGAAATCAACATCCCCGACGACGACGTGACCATCCACGTCACCACCGCTCAGGGCCCCGGCGGCCAGAACGTCAACAAGGTCGCCACGGCCGTGCACATGGTGCACAACCCGACCGGCATCGAAGTCCGCATGCAGGAATCCAAGAGCCAGGCCCAGAACCGCCAGAAGGCCTGGCAGCTTCTGCGCGCCCGCGTGTTCGATCACTATCAGAAACAGAAAGACGCGCAGCGCGCCGAGGACCGCTCGAAGATGATCGGCTCCGGCGACCGCTCGCAGCGCATCCGCACCTACCGCTGGAAGGACAACCTGGCCGTCGACCACCGCCTGGGCGAATCGTTCAACCTGCAGTCCGTCCTCGCCGGCGACCTCGACCCCATCGTCGACGCTCTGACCACCCTCGACAAAGCCCAGCGCCTCGCGGCGCTGTGAGGGCCGTTCCGGTCTGTAGACGCGGCGGTGCTGGCGTTCGCGGCCGTGGCGCTTGCTGCACGTCGACGCCGCGTCTGACCCGTGCTCGAGCCATCGGACCCCGCGGAAACCGGACGATTGCCAGGCTTGTGCGCACAGACGAGGCCCGCGGCCGCTGAAAAAATCGCGGATTCCAGCCGTCGCGCGGGAAATTTCTTCTCTTGCGCCAGGCGGTACTTACGTCACATGCCGCGCATGGTCGCCCGCTCCGAAAGCAGGGTTTGTGCGCACCAACGACGTCCTTCGCCCATTTATAGAAGCACGTGGTTGCGACGGGTCTGGCCGGATGGCGCGAAACGTCGGTTTCAGCCCGAGGGTGAGTCTCTGACTGGGAGAGGCCCCAAAGGCATTGCGACAGCGCCTCTGACTTAGCCCCGCCAGCCCCACCGGTGGGCCCGCAAGGGCCTGTTCGTTCCTCTCCCCGATCTCGGCAGGGAGGCGGATGCGGTTTATGCGATGCCGCGTCACGCCGGCCAGCCCGCCGCGGCCACGCGCGTCGCCATGCGACGCGAGTTCATAGTGAAAGGTGAAACATGCACACGGCTGAACAACCGAGCCCATGAGCCGACGCGGAACCCGCTGGAATGGGTGGGCGATGCCATCGAAAATCGAAAATCATAAATCTCTTTCACCCCGGCCGATAACCTTGGGTATGGGCCGAGCATGGCTGACAGTTTTGGTCTGCGCAGGGTTGCTGCTTGCGGCGTTGGCAACCGTCGGTGAGGCGGCGATGGATTCCCCCCCGGCGGCTCAGCAGGCGCAGGCGTCCTCCGCCGTGCCGCCCGGTTGGCGGCTGGTGCATGCCTTCGACTTCGAGGAACGCGAGCTGGGCAATGTCGACACCATGCCCATGTACTGGTACGCCATCGGTCAGGAGGCCGACACCACCAATCCCAATTTCAATCGCCAGCCGCTGCACCGCGAGCTGACCTCCGTCAGCGGCTACCCGCGGTACAGCGAACTGGGTTTTGACCACCGCGTCGCGACCAGCGGTCAGACCAGCTTCCGCCTGGGTGTTCGTGGCGGCAGCGCCGGCGCGTTTCTGGAGGTCGGCGCGGTGCCGGCCGTGCCGCTCAGCGACTACCACATCACCGCCAACGTGCTCATCAGCCAGCTTCAGCACGCGCGGGTGCGGCTGTCGGCCTATCTCGTTGACGATCAGGGCCGGCGTTTGGACGACAGCGTTGTGACCGTGCGGGCCACGGCCATGCACGACCGCTGGCAGCGTCTCGAACTGCGCGTGCTGGGCGACGCGTCGACGGCCGCATGGATCGGCCTGGAAGCGGCCGTCGAGCAGCCCCGGCGACCGACCGGACCGGCCGGCGACCTGGCCATCGTCTACCGCGACGTCGAGGGCGGGGCCTGGTTCGACGACGTCACCATCTGGCAGGTGCCGCGCGTGGTCGTGGGCACGCAAAGCCCGGTGAACGTGATCCGCGGGCCGCAGGCGCCGAAGGTCTGGGCCCAGGTGCGCGACACCAGCGGCAAGGCGCTGTCGGCCCGGCTGCGGCTGATCGACCACCGCGGGCGCGAGGTGGCGCAGACGATGCGCGATCTGGGCGACGGACAGGGAGGACGCTGGGAGTGGGAGCCGCGGGTCGAACGCTTCGGCTGGTACAAAGTCATCCTCGGCCTGGAAGACGCCGGTGCGCCGGGCGTGGCCGGCCGGGCCTCGACGCTCGAGGAAGTTTATGCCACCTTTCTGTACCTGCCTCATCAGGCACCCGCGCCCGCATCCGGCACGCCGCGCCTCGGCGTCGAGGCCACCGGACGCGACTTCCGCGAACTGGCCCTGCTCCCGGATTTCATGGCCAGCCTCGGTCTGGGCGAGGCGGTGCTCAGTTGCTGGCAGCCTGACGCTTCGCCCGACGAGATCGAGGGCCAACTGGCCCGGCTCGGAGGCATCATCGCGCAACTGGGGCAGGCCGGCGTGCGAACCTGCCTGAACCTGGCGCCGGTGCCGCGCCCGCTGGCGACGGCCCTGGATATTGACGCGGCCGACCCGCTGTTTCTTTTCGGCCGTGACCATCCGCTGGTGGACCAGTACCTGCGCCCGGTGCTCATCCGCGAGGGACAGCGCGTGCGCGGCTGGCATATCGGCGCCGGGCGAGACACCGAGAGCTTCTACCTGCCCAACCTCGCACAACGGCTGGACGTCGTGCGGACCAGGCTGCGCAGCGCCGCCCCAGAGCCGACGATCGTCCTGCCCTGGGATGTCAGCCAGGCCCGACCGGCCGCGATGGATCCGGACGTAGGTTTCGTACTCAATATTCCCGTCGCCGTTCAGCCACGATTCCTGGCCGCGGCCGTCGCGAGCTGGGAAGAAGGGCGCGGTGCCGGGCCGGGCACCGTAATCGAGAGCCTTCGTCTTCAAACGCCGGCGGCCGACCAGCTCGACCAGTCCCGCCGCGTCACCGATCTGGCCCTGCGCCTGATCGAGGCGTGGCGAACCCAACCCGCAAGCCTGCTGCTGGACAGCCCCTGGACCGTGACCGCCGATCGTCAGACACAACTGCTGCCCGATCCGCTGGCCGGGGTGTTCGCTTGCGTCGGCCGGCACCTGCTGGGCCGCCGCTATGTGGACGAGTTGCCCGTCGGGCCGGGGCTGCGGGCCCTGATCTTCCACGGGCCGTCCGGCGGCTTGCTGGTGGTGTGGAACGAGTCGGCGCCGCGACGCCAGGCGACGCTGCGCATGTACCTGGGCCGCGCTCCTGAAGCCCTGGATGTCTGGGGCAACCGCGTGCGAATGCCGCTGGTTGACGGCCGCCATGAGCTGAAGGTCACGCACAGCCCGGTGTTGATCGAGGGCATCGACACGCCTCTAGCCGTGTTCCGCGCGGCCTTCAAGCTCCTGCCGCCCGCCATCGAGTCAACCCAGGTGCGCCATGAACGGGCGCTGCAGATCCACAACCCCTGGCCGCGGACGCTCAGCGGCAGCCTGCGCATCGTCGATCCTCAGGACTGGCGCATCGAACCGCGATATGTACGCCTTTCGATCCCCGCGGGTCAGAGCATGTCGCTGCCGGTCGCCCTGGCGTTCCCCGTCTCCGAGCTCGGCGGCCAGCGGGAGTTGACCGCGGAACTCGAGTTCACCACTGACCAGGCCTACGCGGTGCGGGCGACGGCCCCGATGGAAATCGCGTTGCCTGACATCGAATGGGACGCGCAATTGACTCTCGACCGCCGCGCCAACGGCGGCGTCGACGCCCTGGTGACGCAGGTGCTTCAAAATCGCGGCAAGGAGCCGATCTCGATGTACGCCTTCGCCAGCGTGCCTGACGCGCCGCGGCAGGAGCAACTGCTGGCGCAGGTGATGCCAGGCCAGTCGATCATGCGTCAGTTCCGCTTTGTCGATATCGGCGAGCTGCTGGGCAAACGGCAGATTCGCGTGGGCATCCGCGAGGTGGGCGGGCCCGCCGGGCTCAACAAGATTCTCGATCTGCGCTGACGTCGGCGGCGCGGGGCGCGACGGATTCCACAGGTGGGCAAAGCGGGTGAACCGCCGCTATTCCGCGGCGATGCGGTCGATCAGGCCCTGGAGATAGCGCGTGACGCGGCGCGGCCCGATGATGCCCACCACCCGGTCGCTCATGTCGAGGATGGGGATGTGCCGGAAGCCCGCCTCGGCCATCAGGTTCAGCGCCTGGGCTGGCGTGGCCGTCTCGTATACCGCCGTCGGATTCGCCGTCATCACGTCGCTGATCCGCTGCTGACGCACCTGCTCAAACCGGTCGGCCACCCGCAACAGCACATCACGCTCGGAGAAGATGCCCAGCAGGTGCTCCTGCTCATCGGTGATCAGCAGGCAGGCCACGTCGCGGTCGACCATGATCTGCAGCGCCTCGCCCACCGGCGTGGTCGGCGGCACGGTGATCAGCGGCCGGGTGACGACCGCCTGAATCGTGTCCTCGACCAGCTCGCGCTCCATCTGGTCGCTGTAGGCCGGCAAGTCATAATTGCTCAGCGGATCCTCAAACTCGCCCGAGTCGGCGGACGAGACAGGCCGGCGGCGGGGTCGCAACGTCATGCTCAGGCTCCCTCGCGTTCATCGATGTGCAGCTTCTCGGCGGGCGGCGCGACCTTCACCGTCCGGGCGAAGTGGTCGGCCACGAACTCCATCAGACCCCTCTGGCCGGTCAAGGCGACCGCCTTGCCCGTTTCATCCACCACAATCACGTAACGCAGATGCTTGGCCTGCATCAGGCGGATCATGTGGTGGATGAACTGGTCGCCGCGTACGCAGTCCTCGCCGCCGAACATGAACCGCGAAGCCGGCTGATCCAGGCTTTCACCCTCGACCAGCAGCTTCATCAGCCGCCGCTCGGTGAACTTGCCCAGCGGCTTGCCGGCGGCGTCGACCACCACCGCGCAGCCCAGCCGGGCCTCACGCATCCGGCTCATGGCCTGGCGCACCGTCGTGTCCACGGTGATCGCCACCAGGTCGCGCAGCGGCAATTCGGCGACCGGCTGCTTGAGAATGTCCTGACGAAGTCCCATCGCATACCCTTCCGCAATCGTGATCGTTCGCACTGACCGCGCCAGACCGTCTCGAAGGTCGCCCAAACCCTTCCCGCGGTCGTATCCATCACCGCGGGCGTATCTTACTCGAAGTCGAATCCCGCCGAAACGCGATCTGTCTCACCCCACCCCCAGCCGCTGGCGGACCAGGTGTGCTCTCGCCTCGCGGCGGATGGCGGGGTCCATCTCGCAGCCGGCGATCTTCTGCAGGTGGGCGGGCTGGGTCAGCAGGAACAGAGCGTTGATCGTGCGCAGGTCGACCCTGTCGATGCGGTCCATGATGACCCCCAGGCGCAGGTGGCTGAGCAGGGACAACGCCTCCTCCGTGCCCAGCACGCGGGCGTGGGTCAGCACGGCCCAGGCTCGCCAGATCTTGTCGTCGAGCTGGCTGGACCGCTGCTTGACCAGGGCCGCGCGGGCCTGCTGTTCGTAGGCGATCACCTGCGGCACCACCGTGTGCTGGAAGTCGGCCAGCACCTCGCGTTCGGCGCAGCCGAGGGTCACCTGGTTGCTGATCTGATAGAGATCCCCCAGCGCGTCCGAGCCCTCACCGAACAGGCCGCGCACCGCGAGGTTCATGTCCCGGGCCGCACGGCGCACCTTCTCGATCTCCCCGGTCAGCCTCAGGGCCGGCAGGTGCATCATCACGCTCACGCGCAAGCCCGTGCCGATATTCGTCGGGCACGCGGTCAGGTAGCCCCAGCGATCGGAGAACGCCACCTCCAGCTTCGACTCCAGCTTGTCGTCCAGTGCATTGACCTCGGTGTAGGCCTCGTCGATCTGCATCCCGCTGCGCAACACCTGAAGGCGCAGGTGGTCTTCCTCGTTGACCATGACGGCCACGCGTTCATCGGTGGTGAAGGCCACGGCCCGCGGCGCCTCGGCGCCGCCCTTGGCGTGCTGGCGGCTCATGAGGTGCCGCTCGATGAGCAACTGGCGGTCGATCGGCGGCGTCTCGGGGATGTCGATCCACTCCAGGCGCGGGCCGGGGCTGCGGTCCAGGGATTGCTCGCCCAGGGCGTCGGACCGTAGCGCATCGGGCGTCAGAGCGTCATGGCAGCGGGCCAGTACCTCGTCGCGCTGGGCGCGACTGGCGCGATTGACGAAGGGAAATCCCGCCAGATTGCGGGCCAGTCTGACCCGGCTGGAGACGACCAGATCGCAGTGCGGCCCCTCGCCGTGTAGCCAGTGGCCGGCATGGTCGGGCAGGTCGGCCAGACTCATGAGCGGTGCGCCTCCAGGTCGCTGATCTCGTCGCGCAGACGCGCCGCCAGCTCGTAGTCCTCGTGCTCAACCGCATGTTGCAGGCGCTGGCGCATCCGCATCAATACACCTTGGCGGTCGACGCTCTGGCCGGCGTGCCGTGGAGACTTGCCCACGTGATGCACGGCGCCGGCGTGGGCTCGTTCCAGCAGTGGTCCGAGCAGCGATTCGAAAGCGGCATAGCAGTCCGGGCAGCCCAGCAGGCTCTTCTCGCGGAACTCGCGAAATGTCAGGCCGCAACTGGGGCAGACGGGCTGCTCCTGGCTGACATTGATGACGCCGCTGTGAATCTTGACGAAGTTCTGCAGGATCTGGTTGATGGGCGTGCCGTCGGGCGCGGCCGCGACCAGGCCCTCCTCCGCCGCGTGCAGGTCGCACAGGAACCGCTGAATTTTCTGGCCGCCCTTGGCTTCCGTAAACCGCACGGTGGCGGGGCGATTGCAGCGTTCGCACTTGTGCTTCATGGTTTCACCGTCGCCGCTCGCGGACAGGTTGGCCCAAGCCGCCGCGCCGGCGGACCCCAGCCTGCGAATCGGCCCAAATCGATCCAGCATCGGATTTTAGGGCCGAGGGGCCCGATACTCAACGCCGCCGCCGCCCGCGCCAACCCACCGGCCCGCGCCTGGAGGGTGGCCAGACGCGGCAACGTACCACGTCGCGGTCACGCAGCGATCGCAAAAAGACATTGACAGCCGGTACCGTGCGCGTATTATAGACGCCAGTATACATGCGCGGCATCAGCGCAGCGCAGACGTTCTCCCTCAGGCGGCACACAGCGTCACCGATCAGGAGCCGGGCCATGAATCTCAATGCGGGTTACGACACCGGGAGGCCAGTGAATCAGGTTGTGTTTGCGGGCCTGGAGTCGCTTGAACCGCGTCTGTTGCTGAGCGCGGCTCCGACGTTCTTTCTGGCTGTGGGCGATCCAGCCGAGGTCGGCGCCGATGGGCCGGTGCGCGACAACCCGGTGATCGAGATCGAGGCGGGCCAGCGCACCACCCTCACCCTGTGGGCGGACCCCGGCGATGAGCACATCCTCGCCGTGGACCTGGACCTTCTCAGCTCGCTGGCGGGCGTCGCCGGCGTGGTGGACGGTTCGGTGCGGGCGTACAACCCCGAGTTTCTGGGTATGAGTCGGTGGAACGCCAGCCTGCGTGGCGGCCAACCTGGCGACGGCCACGTCCTGCTGACCGACGTGCTGCTGGTGGGCTTCGTCACCAGTTGGGGGCTTAATGCCAATATGGCCGCACTGGCCGACCCGACGTGGGCCGCCGGGGCGGTGCCGCTGCTGAGCTTCGACATCGAGGCGATCGACGCCGGCGTCACGGAACTGCGTCTGGCGGCTTCGGGCGGAGGCATGGCCTATGGCGGCGTTGAGTCGGCGCTGACCACCGCGCACTACGGCATCGGCGATGCGGCGGTCCGCGCGGCTGGGGATGCCGGGCGCGGACGGGTCAGCGAATTGGCCGACGCGCTGGTCATCGTGCGTGCGGGTGCGGATGAGCCCGTGCCGCCCGCCGAAGTCACGCCACCGGTCCAGCCAGAGCAGACACCGCCGGCCGCCGAGGAGTCCACGCCGGCGCCTGAGGTCAGCGGCTCGGCGGCCTTCTGGCTGTCGACAGGCACGCAGGGGGCGCAGCGCGGCAATCCGCTCATCGAGCTGCGCCAGGGCGAGCGAACAACACTGACGCTCTGGGCCGATCCCGGCAGTCAGATGATCCTCGGGCTGGATCTGGACATCCTCGCCTCGCTGGCCGGGGTCGTCCGCATGGTGGAAGGTTCGGCCGTTCTCTACAACCCCGAGTTTCTGGGCAAATCGCGATGGAACGACGGCTCCACCGCCGGGCAGGCCGGTGGGGGCACGGTGTTGTTGCGCGACCTGCTGGCGGTGGGGCTCATCACCGCTCACGGTCTGGGCGGCGAGCTGGTCGACAGGTATGACCCGACGGCCCAGGGCGGGGCGGTGCCGCTGCTGAGCTTCGACATCGAGGCGATCGATGCGGGCACGGCCGAGCTGTTTGTCACGCCGTCGGGCGGCGGCATGGCGTATGCCGGTGTCGCCGGGCCCGATACATGGGCATGGTTTGGCGTCGGCGACGATCCGGTCCAGGCCGCCGGCAGTGTCGGCCGCGGTCAGCGCAGCGACGTGGCCGACGCGGTCATCGTCGTGCATGCCGCGCCCGATCAGCCCTCCGCTGGCCAACCCGTCGCGGATGAGTCGGCGAAACAGCTGGTCGTTGATGCGCCGGTCGTGCAGGAGCCGGTCATGGTCGAACCGGTCGTCGATGAACCTGCGATCGTCGATCCCTTGATAAATGAACCCACTCTCGAAGAGCCCGTCATCAATGAGCCGGTGATCGAGCCGCCCGCCGTTGAGGAACCTTTGACCGAGTCCCCGGCGATTGAGCCGCCGGTCGTCGAACCGCTTGCTGCTGAGCAGCCGGTGGTCAAAGAACCCGCCACGGACCAGCCGACTGTCGACGAGCCGGTGATGGTTCCACCTGTGTCAGATGAGCCGACTGAAAGCGAGCCGGCGCCGATCACGATCGGAGTTGTGCGGCCGCTACCCATCCTTGACATGCCGGTATGGTGGGACGCTGACTTCGAATTGCCTTTCATATTCGTCGTGGAGCCGACGGATGGAATCTTCTTTCGTGATATCGACCTGAACGGCGACGCCTATCGCTCGGTCGTCATGGTCCTCAATAGCGAGGTTGCCGGCATCACACGGGCGGACGCATCTTCATGGTCGTCGGGTATGCAGGTCACCGCGCACGCGATGGTTTCGGCCGCGTCGCATGTGAACCCATTACCGTTGCCCTCGTTGACTTCACCTGTCGGGAGCGGCTTGGCGACGCTGCGCGAAACGGTCAGCACATCGGCCTCGCGCCTGCTCACCGAGAGCGGGACGCGCGGTTCGCAACGACTGCTGCGGCAGTTGGCCGCCGGCGAGCGGGCGGCCGACCTGCTCGGTGCAGGCGGCGGCGACGTCGTGGGCGATCCAGCCACTGCTGATCTGGCGCCGGTGGACATCCTTGCCGGACTGCGCCCCAGGGCTGATGAAGCATCAGGTTCATGACGCGCGACCCGCGCGGGATGACGCGGACGGGGTGTTCGCGGACGGTGGCGTTTTGAGCAGTTTCACCGCGTATTGCTGCGGCCGGGCCAGGGGTAGATCATCAAGCTGATCCAGCCGCCGCCACCGCATGGCGCGGGGGCGACGTCCGCCTCGCACGTGCGCGTGCCAGACGCGGAACGTGATCGCGCGGTGAGTCGTCGCGTGGTCGAACCGCGCGACAGGCTTGGGCCTGGCGATGTCGAGACCCACGTGGTCGATCAGCCACGCGGCGATGTCGTGCGTCGAGCCGTCCGTCGGGCCGGCCTCCCACGTCGGCATCTGCCACAGGTTCGCCCACAGGCCGGTATCGTCGCGCTGCTCAAACAGAAACGTGCCGTCGCGGGCGACGGCGACCAGGTGGTGCGTGACGGCCAGGGGCTTGCGTCGCGGCGAGCGGCGGGGCAGTTGATCCTGCAGGCCCCGTTCTGCGGCGCGGCACCACTGGCGTACGGGGCAGGCGAGGCAGCGAGGGCCTCGTGGGGTGCAGATCATCGCGCCAAGTTCCATCAGCGCCTGGTTCCAGTCACCGGGATGGCCGGGCCGAGGTGGCAGCAGCGAGCTCGCCAGCGCCCACAAGCGCTTCTGTACGGCCGGTCTGTCGACCGGCTCGTCGATCGCCTCCCATCGGGCCAGGACGCGGGCGACATTGCCGTCCACCAGCGGGGCGGATACGCCGAACGCGATCGACGCCATAGCGCCGGCGGTGTAGCGGCCGACGCCCGGCAGGGACCGCAGCGCGTCCACATCGGCGGGCGCTGCGCCGCCGTGCTCGCTCATGATCGCCTTGGCCGCGGCGTGCAGATGCCGGGCCCGGCGGTAGTAGCCCAGACCCTGCCACAGGCGCAGCACGGCCTGCTCGTCGGCGGCTGCGAGATCGGCGAGCGTGGGCAGGGCGGTGATGAAGCGGTTGAAGTAGTCGATGACGGTCGCCACCTGCGTCTGCTGGAGCATGGCCTCGCTGACCAGCACGCGATAGGGGTCGCCAAGCCGTCCGGGCATGGCGCGCCACGGCAGGCGGCGGTGCTCGCGACGGTACCACGCCAGCAGGGCCCGGCGGCGGGCGGCGTCGTGGGTGCAAATCGGGCGGGTGGCGGCGGGAGGACGCGTCATGGCTGGACAGTGTAGGCGACCGATCGGCGGACACGTGCGGACCGCGGCGCTGCCGGTCCGTTGACCGTCGCCCGGCGGTCGGCTACCGTGCATGTCGCATGGCCGTCAGGCCGGCTCATTGCCCGCAACCGCAACAACCCGTCACAGGCAGAAGCAACAGGCGCGGCTGATGGACCAGCAGGTGAAGCATAAGTGCGGCGTGTTCGGGATCTGGGGCGACCCGGCCGCGGCGGAGCGCATCTACATCGGCCTGTACGCCCAGCAGCATCGCGGCCAGGAATCGGCGGGCATCGCCGTCAGTGACGGGCGGAATCTCGCGGCCCATGTGGGCATGGGGCTGGTGGCCGAGGTGTTCACGCCGGCGATGCTCGGTGAATTGCGGGGACGCGGCGGGATCGGGCACAACCGCTATTCGACGACGGGGTCCAGTCGTTCCTGTAATGCCCAGCCGCTGCTGGAGCAGTACATCGGTGGACAGGTGGCGGTGGCCCACAATGGCAATCTCGTCAACGCCGACGTGCTGCGCCGCGACTACGAGGCCCGCGGCCACATCTTTCACACCTCGACCGACACCGAGGTGATCGTGCACCTGCTGGCGTCGCACTATCTTTCAAAGACCGACCCGGTGGTCGAGGCCCTGACTCACCTGCAGGGCGCGTACTCGCTGGTGTTCCTGTTTGAAGACCGGATCGAGGCGGCCCGTGACCCGTGGGGTTGGCGGCCGCTCGTGCTGGGGTATCTGCCCGAGGGGTGTCCGGTGGTGGCCAGCGAAACGGTGGCCCTGGACGCGATCGGCGCCCGCTTCGAACGCGAGATCGAACCCGGCGAAGTCGTGACCCTCAGCGACGAAGGTGTGACCAGCCGCCGCTTCGCTCCGCCCCAGCAGCCGGCTCAGTGCATCTTCGAGCACATCTATTTCGCCAACCCCAGCTCCAAACTGTTCGGCGAAACCGTGCAGGTGGTGCGCGAGCGCCTGGGCGAGAAACTGGCCGAGGAATCGCACGTCGATGCCGATTATGTGATTCCCATGCCCGACTCCGGCCGCTCGGCCGCGCTGGGCTATGCCCGGGCCAGCGGCGTCGAGTACCGCGAAGGCATCGTGCCCAACCGCTACGTCGGCCGCACCTTCATCCAGCCCACCCAGGCCCAGCGCGACAAGGCCGTGCAACTGAAGCTCAACGCCGTGTCCGACATCATCGCCGACAAACGCATCATCGTGGTCGATGATTCCATCGTGCGCGGCACGACGACGCGCGGCAAAATGGCCCAATTGCGACGGGCCGGCGCGCGGGAGATTCACCTGCGCATCAGTTGCCCACCGATCCGCCACGCCTGCTACTTCGGCATCGACTTCCCCGATCCAGCCAAGCTCATCGCCACCGGCCGCAGCGTCGAGGAGATCGGCCAGTACCTGGGCGTGGACAGCCTGCACTACCTGTCGATCGAGGGCATGTTGACGTGCGTACGTCGGCCGGCGGACCACTACTGCACGGCCTGCTTCAGCGGCGACTACCGCATCGAGATCGAGCGGCCGGTCACCAAGCTGTCGCTCGAACGCCATCAGCTTCGCATGTTCAACTGAAATAACGGACCAGCGGTCGCCGGTGCCGTCTCGCCGATCGATCCGCGCCGCCTCATCACTTGGCGGGCGCCGGCTGGCCGGTCGCCTGACGCATGGCGTCCAGAAGGGCGTCGTGCAGGGCCGGACTGATCGCAAAATGCATGGCCTGATCGTCAAGCCGCGCCTGGCCGCTGGTCGGGTCCACGCGCAGACGGTTCGCCGTGCCGTCGGTGAACACCATGTCGATGGTCAGCGCGTCCGCCGGCAGTGCATCGACCCGTGCCAGCCAGCGTTGGGCCCGCAGGGGCAGTAAGGCGTCGATCAAGGCCTGCGGTACGACTGGCGACGGCTGGGTCGCGGCTTCTGGCGCGGAGGGCGCCGGCCGCGTCCAGGAAAGCGTCAAGTCAGGGCCGGCGATGTTCAGTGTCTGCAGGCTGTCCCCGTCGCGCTCGATCAGCATGCGGGCCTGAAGCACATCAATCGGATCGAACAGCGGCGCCAGCGCCGAGGCCGGCATGCGCCGACCCACGCGCTCGTTGTCGCGCACCACCACCAGCATCGCCTTCCCGGGCGCGGTCGTTTCCTCGGGCTCGGACGTTGTTTCGGAAGTCTCCGGCGCCGCCGGAACCTCATAGAGGCGCAGGGTCTCGACGGCGTCGGCGTCACGGCCGATGGCGGCGATCTGGACCGTGGCCCGCGGCGCGGGGCCCAGGGCGTCGGGCGTCTGGTAGCCGACGGCCCGCGTCTGCGTGAGGGCGTCGAGCAATTCGCTGACGGCGGCCGGCGCGATGGGCATGTCCGGCGTCTGATCGAGCCGCCAGCCGTCGACCTGGCGGGTGAGGGTGAACTCATCCTGGTCGCGGCGGGCGACGTGAACGCCGGTGATGTCGGCCGCGGTCGTCGGCGTCAGACGTGGATCACGCAGGTCATCGACGGAGACGCGCAACGACTCGACGATGCTTCTGGCGAGCGTGAAGACGGCCCGTCCATCGTGGGCGTGATCGGTCAGGGCGGCGTAATACGACTGGCCTTCGAGATCGACGCGGCCGCCGATCGACAGACGCATCGTGCGTGCGGTCGGCTCATGCGCGGCGGGCAGGGTGGTCGGTTGCGAGACCGCGGCCGAGACATCGCCAGGTGCCGCGTCGTCCGATTCGACGACGTTGGAGACGGCGACAATCTCGACGGTCGGCTCCTGCAGGCCGTAGACGGCGCGATCGGCGGGGGCGTCGTCGACGAAACGGCTGACGTTGAGGGAAACGAGTGTGGCCAGCAGGCGGCGGGCGGCGTCGCCGTCCACACGGTCTTCATGCGGCGCGGCAAAAGTCCAGCGGCCGTCCTCGCGGAGCAATTCGGTGATCTGCGAGCCGCTGCGGATCACCACCCGTCGCACGGCCGCCGCGTCCGGCCCGTCGAGCGTGCGGCGTCGCCAGTCGGCCAGCAGCGGCTGCGTCGAACGATCGTCCAGAAGACGCGCCGCCAGGTCGTTACCGACGACATAAACCCGCGGTCGGTCGTCGACCTGCACGTACAGGCGTCCGCCGACGCCGCGGCCGAGCCGGATCACGTGTGTCACGGCTGGCTGTCCGTCGCGCGTGACGCGCAGGCGAACGGTCGCTCGCGGCGGGTCGAGGCTCAAGCGGTGCGGCGACGGCGTCTGGGCGTTGGCTTCGTCGGACGTCCCGGGCTGGAAATGCTCGACCCAGCGCAGATTGGCAGCCGCGTTCAAAGCGCCGCGCAGGTCCGGTTCGATGACGGCGAATCGCGACGGCTGCGTCTGCCACCAGCCATCGTCCTCGCGTGCGAAGGTCGCCGATCGGCCATCGGCCAGGCTCACCTCCAGTTGATCGACGTCGTCGGCCGTGAAGGCGTCCTGGACGAACACCGGCTCACCGGCGCCACGCGCGGCGGACGTGGCGGTGCCCTTGCCCGTCGGCTGCTGAAGCAGCAGCACCAGGGCAGCGGCCAGAGCGAGCAGGGCCAGGAGAATCAACGTGGTCTTGAAGTTCATGGCATCGGATCTCCGTGGCGCAGGTGCTTGGACGCGCGGCTTGCTGTCAGCCGCTTCACGCCCGGCGGCGGCGCCAGACGCTGAGGCCGACGACGAAGCTCGCGCCCGGCAATCCGGCCAGCAGGGCCCAGCGGGCGGCGTTCATCGTGGCCGGGGTCATCGGTTGCACGCGGCGGATGTCCTGGCTGCGCGGCGTGGCGGCGATCAGTTCGTCGAGGTCGGCCAGCCAGAAGACGCCATTGGTGAACAGTTCGGCATTGCCGGGGAATGCCGCCCCGACGGCTTCGGCCAGACCCGCGCCGCCGCCGAGGCCGGGGATTTCACCATAGGTCGTGACCTGATCGTTGAGCCAGACCGCGTCGGCCACCGCCATCAGGCGCTGGGGGCGATGCGTCTTCGCATCGGCCGGTTCCTCGGCCGGCGCGGTGGCGGAGTGTGCTTTTTCGACGGCTGCGGCGATGGTGAAGCGGCCGTCTGTGGGGGCGGCGGACGGATCGTAGCGAGCTTCCGTAAGCGTCGCGGCATCGGCCACCGGTTCGGCCCACATCTGCGGTTGACTGACCGACGCCAGGGGATGAACGCTCAGCCCGTCGGTCGCCCGCAGGTTGAGCGGCGCGGCCCAGACGAACATCGCGCGGCTGCCCTGCAGGGCGCCGGCCAGCGGCGAATCCTCCGGCCAGGTGGTGGTCATGTGCTGGGTCATCGTGCGCGACTGCTGATCGGGCAATGCCCGCTCGTAGACAACCACGCGGTCAAGCTGCGCGTCCAGGCCCCACTCGGCCAGCAGTTGGGCCACCGGGTCGGGCTGGAACGCCGCGGCGGGGGTAGCGCTGAGGGTGACCATCACGCTGTCGCCGACGGCTTGCCGCCGCTTGAGCAAATTGACCACCTGATCCTGGGCCTGCGTGCCGGCGAAGTTCATCGGTCCCGCGCTCTCGGCGGGCAGAATGACCCACACGGCGGCCTGTCCCTCGGCCGGTTCGGGCGCGGGTGTGGGCCGGGCCTGACCGAAGCCGCCGGGATCTACGGGCGCGGGGCTCCATTGCCGCACGTCGAAGTCGAGCTTGCGCAGTTGCTCGGCGACATAGTTGGCCTGGCCCCCCGGCCCCAGGGCGGGCGTCCGGCCGCTGTAGACGAACACGACCAGCGGCGGCGGCTGGAGCGTCATGCCGATCAGCGCGCCGGTGAGCACTTGCTCACCCACGAAGCGAAACTCCGCCGCCGTCGGGTCCAGCACATCGGCCGACGGCTGGCGGTACATGTCGCTCAGTGACAGCACGCGGACTTTCTCGGGCCCGACGATGGCCACCACATCCTGCCGGGCCAGATCGGAGGCAAGCTGCTGATATTCGTCAGGCACCTGCATGTCGCGCAGCGAGGCGATGAGGGCATCGAGGTCGGCGGCGGTCGCGGTGCAGGCGTCGGCCTGCTGAAGAAGGCTGTCGCGGACGGCAGCGGCGAGCGTGGGCCGCGCGGCCCACTGGCGCAGTTGCTCAGCCGCCGGCTGGTAAAGGCGATCGACCAGGCCTCCCAGCGCGGACTCCAGTTCACTGCCCAGCGCGCCGTATTGCGGAAGGGATTCCTCGAGGGCCCGGTCCAGACGCTGAACGGTCTGATCCAGGGTGCGGCTCTGGGAGGTGAAGGCGCGGCGAAGGGTGGTCAGCAGTTGGCCGAGCGGCTCGGGCACGCCTTCGGAGTCCTGCAGATCGCCGGCGGCGGGTCCGTGACGGCTGACCATGGTCTGACTGAGTTTCATCAGGGCCTGGCCGACAGCCTGGATGGCGGCTCGGGCCGGCACGATCTGCTCGTCGAAGCGGCCGGCCAGTTCCTGCACGAACGCCTCGTAACGCGCCAGCTCCAGGGCCGGGTTGATGTGCGTCGCGGCGATCTGCGGGCAGCGGGCGGCGTATTCGTCGACCAGATCGTTGACCTGATCGACCAGGCGCTGCTGCTCGGCGCCCAGGCCGCCGGAGGCGATGAGCGTGACCAGGCGGTGCGGGGCCGCCAGATCGCGCAGAACGCGGGTGGTCTGGGCCGAGAGCGAATAGCGACGGGTGGCGGTGAGATCCAGACGCACGGTCAAGCCCTGCTGCTGGCGGGCGAGGACGACCATGAAGTTGGCCAGGACGGCGACGGCCGCGGCCGCCAGCAGGGCGACGGTGATGTTCAGCCCGAAGCGGGCGCGGCGGACGGACTGGGTTTCGGCGGCGTTGGGGGGCATGGCGGACTTTTTCATGGCTGAAACGTGAACGGTTGATGACGCGGGCGCAGGACTCAGCGCCAGCGACGGCTTTCCAGGCAGATTACGGCCGCGAACAGGAACAGACCGGCGCCGCTTAGGAAGTAGACCACGCCGCCCAGGTCGATCAGACCCTTGCCGAAGTCGTCGAACTGGGCGTTGACGTTGGCGTAATACATCACCTGCCGGGCGCTGTTGGACACGAACGAAGCGTTGGGCAGAAAAAAGAGCACGAAGGTGAACAGGCAGATGATGAACACGGTCAGCAGGAAGGCGATGATCTGGTTCTCGGTGAGCGACGATGCGAAGGCGCCGATGGCCAGGTAGAACCCGCCCAGCAGCAGCAAGCCGATCAGCCCGGTCAGCACCGGGCCCAGATCCGGGTCGGCGGTCAGCTCCAGCAGCCCGGTCAGCGCCAGCACGGGCAGCAGCAGCACGGCGTAGAAGCCCATCGCGCCCAGCCATTTGCCCAGGACGATCTGCATGTCGCGCAGCGGCGCTGTGGCGAGGGTCTCCATGGTGCCGCTGCGCAGTTCCTCGCTGAGCAGGCGCATGCTGATGGCCGGCGCCAGGAAGATCAGCAGCCAGACGATGCCCGCGAACGTGCCGCGCAGGCTCGCCTCCGCGCCGACCTGGTACTGCGTGAAGAACAGCAGCGACGCGCCGAGGCTGAACAGGGCCAGCACCACGTAGGCGATGGGTGAGAAGAACAGGCTCGAGAGTTCGCGTCGGGCGATGGTGAGGGTGAGCATGGGTCTTGGGTCTGGGGTGTGGCTGGGTTGTCGCGATTCAGGCGGCATCTTGTGAGGCCAGTTCGTGTTCGGCTGTGATGCGGGCGAAGAAGTCTTCGAGGCCGGCGGTTTCGAAGCGAAGCTCGCGCGCCACCCACCCGTTGGCGGCGATGGCGCCGCCCAGCGACTCGCGCAGGTCGCGCTCGTCCACGGGCTGCACCGTCGCCTGGCACCAGCCGTCGCGGGCGCTGGTGCGCACGTCCCGCACGCCGTCGACTGCGCGGCAGACGCGTTGCACGGCCGCGGGGTCCGCTTTCACGTCAAGGATTATGCGGCCGCCCGAGGCGAACCTGCGACGCAGGGCGTCGAGGGGGCCGTCTGCGACGATGCGCCCGCGGGCGATGACGATGGCGCGGTCGGCGGTGCGTTCAACCTCGGGCAGAATGTGGGTGGACAGCAGCAGCGTGTGCTGGCCGCGCAACTCGGCGAAAAGCTGGCGGATTTCCGAAATCTGGTTGGGGTCCAGGCCGACGGTCGGTTCGTCGAGGATCAGCACCGGCGGCTCATGCAGCAGGGCCTGGGCCAGGCCGACGCGTTGACGGTTGCCTTTGGACAGGTGGCCGATGACGCGGCGGCGCACCGGCTGCAGCCCGCAGCGGGCGACGACGGTTTCGATGCGGGCGCGGCGCAGGCGGCGGTCCATGCCGTGCAGCCGGCCGCGGAAATGCAGGTACTCCTCGACACGCATCTCGGGATACAGCGGCGTGGACTCAGGCAGGTAGCCGATGGCCCGCCGGGCGGCGAGCGAATTGCTGAGGATGTCATGGCCGTCGATGCTGGCGGTGCCGGAGCTTGGCGGCAGGTAGCCGGCGAGAATGCGCATGGTGGTGGTTTTGCCGGCCCCGTTGGGCCCCAGGAAGCCGACGATCTGGCCACGGGGAATCTCGAAGCAAAGCTGGTCGACCGCAAGCGTCGGGCCGTAACGTTTGACCAGATGATGAACTTGGATCATATCGGGGGCTTTCAAGACAGGGCACGAAATCTGGGAGATCACACAGGGACCGCGAGGATTCGCGGTCGACAGACCATTACGTAATCTATGCGTGCCGATGCCGCAAGGTTCGTGGGAAATCACAGGTCTTGGGCCGCCGCCTGTCGGGGTATGGACAGGCGGTGGGACACCACCTGGGCGGCTTTGCTGATCGCTCAGCGGGGCTGCGGCCGATAAGGAGTGAAGCAGGGCTGTTTGCGTGGTGAAAAAACGACGGGTTGGCGGACGATGGTTGATGCGGCTGGCGGCGGGGGGTATGCTTTAGCTCTTGCCTGATCTCCGCTGTCGGTCGAGGCGCCCGGACTGTGCGGGCGCACGGGAGAGGGACGGCTCGGGCGCCAGTCCGGGTCGCGGCTTGAGACCAACCCCGCAGAGTACAGCAGACAGCCGCGTCCGGGACGTTGCGGTGGCCGGCCATCCGGCACACGACGCGGGTCCACCGCGACAGGGACGAACGGATTCACGTTGGGTGGTTGCCATGCAACTGAGCCACATTCTTCAACCCGGCTGTGTGAAAGTGCCTCTGCGGGCGACGACCAAGCAGGAGGCGATCTTCGAGCTGGCCGACCTGCTCTGTGAGCAGACGGGCATCAGCGGCGCCGATGAGTTGAAGCAGGCTATCTGGCAGCGCGAGCAGACGCGGACCACGGGCATCGGCCACGGCGTGGCGATCCCACACGGCAAGACGTCGCAATGCCACCGTCTGGTCATGGCCGTGGGCAAGGCCCCCGAGCCCATCGAGTTCCAAGCCATTGACAAGCGGCCGGTCGATCTGATCCTGCTGCTGGCCAGTCCCGCCGACCAGACCGGGCCGCATATCCAGGCCCTGGCGGCGATCAGCCGGCTGCTGACGGACCCGGAACTGCGCGCCGCCATCAAGGCTGCGACCACCGCCGACGAGCTCTACAGGCTCATCGCCGAACACCAGCCGCAGCACGTGGTGAAGTGAACGGCGGATGCGGGTGGCTGCTGAAACCCGATGCCGCACCCCGGCGCTCCTGATCAATCCCGCGCGTTGGACAGCGACATCGCCTTATCGATGCCGTCGGTGATCCAGCGTTCGACCGCATCGCAGGCGGCATCGAGTCCGGGGTCCAGGCGCTGTAGTTCGTCGGCGCTGAATCGTCCGAGCACGTAGTCGGATTGAATAACGCGTGGCGGTGGGGCGTCGATGCCGATGCGCAGACGTGGGTAGTCGACCGTACCCAAAGCCCGTTCGATATCCGCCAAGCCGTTGTGACCACCGGCCGAACCACCGGCCCGCAGGCGGATGCGTCCGGTCGGCAGGGCCACGTCATCCACGATCACCAGTAGATCGGCGAGATCGAGTTTGTGGAAGGCGACGGCCTCCTGCACCGACTGCCCGCTGCGGTTCATGTACGTCTGCGGTTGCAGCAGGACGCATCTTTCGCCGGCGATCGGGCCGTCCACCATGGCCGCGTGGAAGCGCGCCTTGACGGGCCGGTCCGCCAGGTTGTGCCGTTCGGCCAGGCGTGCCAGGGCCATGAACCCGGCGTTGTGCCGCGTTTTGACGTACTGCGAACCGGGATTGCCCAAACCGACGATCAACTTCACGGACCAGATCTCCCAGGGTGTGCGTTCACCGATTGTCGATTGTCACGGGCCGCTTGAAAAGCTGTGCGGCGCGGTTGCGGGGCCTTGGACGTGGCGGTCTGGTTTCCCCCCAGTCCCCAAACAAACGCCCAGGAGCGTGGGCCTCCTGGGCAAACTCGATGCGGTCAGGATGACCGGGTTACTTCTTCTGCGTTTCCTCGTCCGGCTCTTCCTCAGTCGTCTCGCGGCCGACCAGCTCGGGCTCGGCGCCCTCCGCGGCCGTGGCGACGACCAGCTCTTCCTCGGCCTTGGCCATGTGGATCACGGCGAGCACCATCTCCGGGTCGCTTACAGCCGTGACGCCCTGGGGCAGTGGCAGGTCCGCGACGGTCAGCGCGTCGCCGACACCCAAAGCCGACACGTCGAGCTTGAAGCCGTCAGGGATATTGCCGGCGGTGCACTGAACCTCGACCTTGGTATTGGGCTGCTCGATGAACGCTCCGGCTTCCTTGAGCCCCGCAGCTTCGCCGGTCAGTTCCACCTCGATTTCGACGGTCACCGTCTCGGACAGGTCGACGCGCTCGAGATCGACATGGGAAATGCTGCTGCCCAGCCCGTCCCACTGCACGTCCTTGACCAGGCACGATTCGGTCTGGCCGTCGTGCGCAACGTTGAGCAGGTGGGCGCGGGTCACCAGCAGCGAGCTCGTCTCACGGTAGTCCAGCGAGACGTGCAGAGGATCCTGCTTGTGGCCGTAGATGACGGCAGGCAGGCGGCCGTCCTTGCGTTCGCGGCGGGCGGCGCGGGTGCCGACAGCCGTGCGCTTGCGGGCTTCCAGGGCGGGGATGTCGTGTGCCATGACCAGTCTCTCCGTCGCGGTCGGGCTGCCGCCCGCACCGGGTCGCTTTCTCGGGGGTGCCGCTCAGGTCCGGCCGCGGCTGTAGCCACCGGGCCGAGCCGGGCAATTGTCTCGATTTTCGCCACCGAATCAACTGCCGCCCCCACCAGCCTCGGCGGAGGTTCCCGGCGAGGCCTCCTTTTTACGCGGATCATCCAGCCGGAACAGGCTCGACACCGACTTGTTGTGGTGGATGCGGTGAATGGCTTCGCCCAGCAGCCGGGCGACGGACAGTTCCACAAGCTTGTCCTCGATGGGCTTGCAGCGGGGGCCGGTGGGGATGGTGTCGGTCACGACCACGCGGCTGATGGGCGATTCGGCCAACCGCTCCATCGCCAGCCCCACCAGCACCGGGTGGGTGGCGGCGGCGATCACGTCGTTGGCGCCCTGGTCCATGACCAGCTTGGCCGCCTCGGTGATGGTTCCGGCCGTGGTGATCATGTCGTCCACCATCAGCACGGTCTTGTTCTTCACCTCGCCGATGAGGTTGGCGCTGACCACCTTGGTGCCGCTGAGGCGGCGTTTGTCGATGATCGCTAGGTCGCCGCCCAGCCATGTGGCGTAGCGGTTGGCCGTCTTGACGTTGCCCACGTCGGGGCTGACGAAGACCATGTCGCCCAGCTCGTCGCGGATCGATTCAAAATACTCGACCATGACCGGCGCGGCGTGCAGGTGATCCACGGGCACGTCGAAGAAGCCCTGAATCTGCTCGGCGTGCAGGTCCAGGGCCAGCACGCGCGTGGCGCCGGCGGTGGTCAGCAGGTTGGCCACCAGCTTGGCGGTGATGGGCACGCGGCCTTCGTCCTTGCGGTCCTGGCGGGCGTAGCCGAAGTAAGGCAGTACGGCCGTGATGCGGTCGGCGCTGGCGCGCTTGAGACAGTCGATGTAGATCAGCAGCTCCATCAGGTGCGCGTTGACCGGGTGGTAGGTGCTTTGCACGACGAAGCAGTCGCGGCCGCGCACGTCCTCCTCGAGCTTCACGATGATCTCCCCGTCGGGAAACATGTCGGTGTGGCCCTGGCCCAAAGGGATGTCCAGGTAGCGACAGATTTCCTCGGTGAGGTTGCGGCTGGCGCGGGCGCAGAAGATCTTCAGGTCGTCGCGATCGGATTGGCTCATGCCGGGCCTCGACTCGCTCGAAGGGCGTGGGGGGTTGCGGGGGCTAGGGTCGGTCGGCCTCGCTGGTGCGCGGGTCCGTCAGGCGGTTCGTCTGCAGGCGGCGGCGCAGCAGGGCCTCGACCTGCGCCAGTTGCTCAGGGGTGTTGATCGACAGTACATCCTCGGGCGGGACGGCGTCGACCACGGCCACCATCCGGCCCTGGACACGCAGAATAGCCGGCACGTCGGTCAGGTAGTACTCGCCTTGCCGGTTGTCGTTGCGGACCTGCCTGAGGCTGGTGAAAAGGGCGTCGCTGCGGAAACACCAGTAGCTGGGGTTGACCTCGCGAATGGCCCGCTGTCGCTCGGTGGCGTCCTTGTGTTCGACGATGGCTTCAAAGCGGCCGTCGGCATCACGCAAAATGCGGCCGTAGCCCGTCGGATCGTCGAGGACCGCGGTCGCCAGGGTGGCGGCGGCGCGGGCGCTGCGATGAACTTCGAGCAGCCGCAGCAGTGTGGCCGCACGCAACAGCGGCCCGTCGCCGGCCAGCACGAAGACGTCGCTCGGCTGGTCGGGGCTGAAAAGCGGTTCAGCCCTCTGCGTGGCGTGACCCGTACCCAGCAGCTCGCGCTGCTCGACAAAGGCGCAGCCGTCGAGGGCGTCGAGTTGCGCCAGCGCGTCGCGCACGAGCTGACCCTTGTGGCCGATCACCAGGATGCAGCGCCGCACGCCCGCCTGCCGGCAGGCCTGGATCACCCACCAGACCATCGGGCGGTCCGCCACCGGGCACAACACCTTGGGCAGGTCGCCGCCCATGCGTTTGCCCTGGCCGGCGGCGAGAATGATCGCCTGCGGCGCGGTGCTGTCGGACCCTCCTGGGCTCATCGTGTGACCCTGACTTCCGGTCCCCTCGTTCATGCCGCTCGCCACCTGCCCGCCAACTACCCCGCCTGGACTCGAACCAGGAATTTCAGGACCAAAACCTGACGTGTTGCCAATTACACCACGGGGTAAACGCGTCGCCAATCTCATCGCACGACGGTGGCTGGTGGCGCACATCAGGCCCCAGGCCGCCTTGCGGACCCCGCGCCGGCCGTGCCCGCGCACCTTGAATCGGCCCCAACACGGTGAAAGAGCAAAGTTTAGGGCGGGTGAGCTTTCTGTCAAGACGCGGATAACGAGTCCCCAAGTCCAAGGCTGAAGGCTCAAGATCCAAAGGACGACGCCCGGAGTCTTGGGCCGCGGCGCAAGCCCCGGGCATCCGCCGACAGGCGACTGCCAGTCCCCTCACCAGTCCAGCGGCCGGAGCCACGTGGTCCGCAGATCGTCAAGACTTTCGCTGAGCAGCATGCCGCCGCGCCGCGCGCGGGCGGTGAGGCGGTCGCCCTCGACGAACCGGCCGACCTGGGCGAAAGGCACGTTCGCCAGACGCATCACGGCCACGGTGGCGTCAAGCTTGTCGGGCGCGACTTCCAGCAGGAATCGCGAGGGCGTCTCGGCGAAGCAGGCGGCCGCCTCAGGTAACGCGCCGTCGGCTGGCGGGGCGTCGAGGTCGAGATCGAGCCCGATGCGCCCGGCGAAGGCCATCTCGGCCGCGGCGACAAGCATGCCGCCATCCGAGCAGTCATGGGCCGAGGCGACCAGTCCCCGTTCGATCGCGGCCGCCACCGCGCCAGCGGTGCGCGGTCCGCGGCGCAGGTCGAGGCGCGCAATGCGCCGGTCGACGGCCGGGTCGTCGTAAGTCATGAGATAGTGTGAGCCGCCGAGCCTCGCGTCGGTGGGGCCGACCAGCAGCAGCAGGTTGCCCACGGCCTTGGCGTCCATCGTCCGGCAGCGCGCCACGTCGGGCACAATGCCCAGGCCGCTGATCAGCAGCGTCGGCGGGATGGCGATGACCTTGCCGTCGTCGGTGGTGAACTGGTTGTTGAGTGAGTCTTTGCCGGAGACGAACGGCGTGCCGTAGGCGAGTGCGCCGTCGTAGCAGGCCTCGGCCGCACGGACGAGCGTCGCCAGACGGGTCGGATCGTCGCAGGAGGGCCAGCAGAAGTTGTCGAGGATGGCGATGCGTCGCGGGTCGGCCCCGACGCAGACGAGATTGCGGACGACCTCGTCAATTGCGGCCAGCGTCATCCAGTAGCTGTCGCCGTCGCTGGCCGTACCGTCGGCGGTGGCGGCTTCACCGATGGACGTAGCCAGACCGCTGCCGATGGCGACCCCGCGTCGGCTGCTGAGCTTGGGACGAATCACGGCGGCATCAGACGGGCCGTCCTGCCCGGGGCCGACCAGCGGTTTGATGGTCGAGCCGCCCTGCACTTCGTGGTCGTACTGGCGGATGATCCAGTGTTTGCTGGCGATGTTCGGGTGCGACAGCAGGCCGTGCAGGGCCGCCCCGAGATCGCGCGGCGGTGCGGGGCGTTGACGGCGGATGGCGGCCGGTTTCGGCGGCGCCCAGTTGGCGGTGCGGGTCGGTTGGGGGATGCCTTCGTGCAATAGGTTCATCGCAAGGCGGCCGACCTCCTGGCCGTGATAGGTCAGCACCAGCAGCGGGTCGCCTTCGCCCGGACCGTCGGCATGCCAGCCGAACTGCCCGAGATCGCAGAAGGCCACGTCCTCGGCCTCGCACATGACGCGCAGGACATCGACCTTGTCGGGCGGAACGGCCAGCACCATGCGCTCCTGCGCCTCGCTGATCCAGATTTCAGTGTAAGACAGGCCCGCGTATTTGAGGGGCGCGGTTTCGAGCGTGACCCGCGCGCCGATCTTTTCGCCCATTTCGCCCACCGCGCTGGAGAAGCCGCCGGCCCCGCAGTCGGTGATGGCGTTGAACAGACAGCCGTCGGCGTGGTCGCGGGCCTGGAGGATCACGTCCAGCACTTTCTTCTGCGTGATGGCATTGCCGATCTGCACGGCATGCGAGAACTCGTCGGCATGGGTGTCGGTCAACTCGGCGCTGGAAAAGGTGGCGCCGTGGATGCCGTCGCGTCCGGTCGCGCCGCCCAGGGCGATGATCCTGTCGCCGGGCCTGGCGGCGCCGAAGCACTTGTCCAGCGGCATGATGCCCACGCAGCCGGCAAAGACCAGCGGGTTGCCGAGGTATCGGTCATGGAACGCGACCCCACCGGCCACAGTGGGGATGCCCTTGCGGTTGCCGTAGTCACGCACGCCGGCGACGACCTGCTGCAGAATGCGGCGTGGATGGATCACGCCTTTGGGCAGGTCGGCCTCGTTGAGGTTGGGGTCAGCGACGCAGAAAACATTGGTGTTGGCGATCGGCCTCGCCGCCAGGCCGGTGCCCAGCACGTCGCGGATGCAGCCGCCGATGCCCGTGGCCGCCCCGCCATACGGCTCGATGGCGCTGGGGTGATTGTGCGTCTCGACCTTGATGCACACGCCGTCCTCCTCGTCAAACCGGACGATGCCGGCGTTGTCCTTGAAGACGCTGACGCACCAGTCGTCGTAGCCGTGGTCGGTCATGAGCTTGTGCGTGGCGGCGGCGATGGTGCTGCGCAGCAGGTTATCGATCTCGAGGCTTGCGTCGTCGTTGATCGTGTGGCCGGGGCGGCCTGCCCAGTCGCGCGGAGACGGGCTTGGCCCGTCGGCGGGCTGCTCGTAACGGATGCGACTCTTAAGTGTCTTGTGCACGCAGTGCTCGGACCAGGTCTGCGCGAGCGTTTCGAGTTCGATGTCCGTCGGGTCGCGGTCGGCCTCGCGGAAGTAACGCTGGATGGCCTGCATCTCTTCGAGCGACAGGAACAGGTGGCCCTCGCGCGAAAGCTTGCGCAGGCCGTCGTCATCCAGACCGCGAATAGCGACGTGGGTGATCCGGAAGTGGTAGTCGTGGGCGAGGGGAAACCGCTCGGGCGCGAAGGGTGCGTCGTGAACGTCCTGGATGACCGGGTTGGCCAGGTGGGTGGCGGCGAAGTGCCGCAGCGCGGCCGCGTCGATGGACAAGCCGTCGGTCAGAAAGTCATAGCGGAAGCCGGTGCGCACCTGCACCTGATCGGCTGTAAGCCGTGGACACATCTCGAGGATGGCGTCGGCTGTTGACTGGGCGACCGGATCCATCACGCCCGGCTGGTAGTGCACTTCGAGGGTCGCGCCGTGGGCCGGCACGTCGCGGACGCCGAGGACCGGCTGCTGGCTGACCGGATCGGCCAGCAGTTCCTCGGCGATGCGGCGCAGGGCGGCCTCGTCCAGCGGGGCCTGGATCAGATAGATGCGAGCGGTGTGAACGGCCTGAATGGCCGGCTGGGCGGTGCGGATGTCGCGCAGCGTGGTGGCCGCCAGCGGGTCGGGCTGGCCGGCCTGTGGATGCACTTCAACACGGTGGACGCGAAGCGAGGCATGGACGGCTGCATCGGTCGGTGCGGCGAGGCTGGTCATGGCGTGCGGGTTCCGGGTTGCGGGGCTCGAGGTCCGGGGCGACCGCACCGATGATACGACATCCGGTACGGGGCGGCCTACAGCACGCCCAGAGCACGCAGATAGCGGCGCATCTGGCGGGCGGGATCGTCGAGGGGGTCGATTTGAAACGCCCGCCAGCCGCAGGCCGCGGCGCCCGCGATGTTGGCGGCCGAGTCGTCGAAGAAGACGATCGCACCCGCGTCGCAGCCGGTCCGCTGCTCCACGGCCCGGTGGATGGCCGCGTCGGGCTTGCGCAGGCCCAGTTCGTGACTGGCGAAGCGGTGGTCGAGCCGTCCCATGTTGGCCGCATAGGGTCCGGTCGGGTCATGCATGATCGCCCAGTGGCCGTCGTTGGTGTTGGACAGGCAGGCCGTGGCGATCTGGCGGTCGCGCAAGTCGTCAAGAAGTTCGCCCACGCCGTCGAACGGCTCGACCAGCCATGCGTCACAGATGGCCAGCAGGTGCTCATCGGTCATGCCGAACAACGCCGCCGATCTGGTGCAGAACGCCGCCTGGTTGATGCGACCGGTCTCGCTTTCGTCGACCAGCGGTAGCCACTGCTGGCGGAAACGCGCCGGCTCGAAGTGAGCGGGCAGCGGCACGCCGGCGATTTCAGAGGCGTGCGCGAAACCATCGCATAGACGGATCATCACGCCGCCGATGTCAAGACAGACGAGTTGAATGCCATGTGGGTCCATCATGGGCCGATTGTAGCGTGCGCACCGGCGTGAAGGCACGCGGCGCACGAAGGGCGGCGAGGGATGCGGCCGTCGCATCGGCGGGGATCACGGCCGCGCGGAGCAGGCGGCTTCAGGTGCAGTCGGCAAGCGCGACGTGCGGGGCGGCCGTGAGTCTCCCCTCGCCGCGATGAGGCCTTGCTCAGCCGCGAATCTGGCCATTGCCGCGGACGACCCACTTGTACGTTGTCAGATCGTCGGCGCCCATCGGGCCGCGGGCGTGCAGCTTGTCGGTGCTGATGCCGATTTCCGCGCCCAGGCCGTAAACCCCGCCGTCGCTGAATCGCGTCGAACAGTTGACCATCACGTCGGCGCTGTCCACCCGGGCGACGAAGCGGTCGGCCGTCGCCACGTCGCGGGTGACGATGGCGTCGGTGTGTTTCGATCCATGTCGGTTGATGTGGTCGATGGCTTCGTCGGCGCTGGGCACCACGCGCGAGGCGATGATCAGGTCCAGGTATTCGGCGTCCCAGTCGGCGTCGGTGGCCGCCTTGGCGTCGGGGCAGACGTCGCGGGTCATGTCGCAGCCGCGAATCTCGACGCCGGCCTCCGACAGCTTGTTGAGGATGCGGGCCGCCAGCCCGCTGTCGACCGTCGCCTGGTGGAACAGCACCGTCTCGGCCGCGTTGCACACGCCGGGACGCTGCGTCTTGGCGTTGATCACGATCTTCTCGGCCATGTCGGGGTCGGCGAACTCGTCGACATACACGTGGCAGTTGCCGGTGTAGTGCTTGATGACGGGGATGCGAGCTTGGTCGACGACGGCCTGGATCAAGGACTTTCCGCCGCGGGGGATGCACAGGTCGATGCGGCCCTCCATAGCCAGCAGTTCGCCCACGGCCGCGCGGTCCGTCGTAGCGACAAGCTGCACCGCATGGGGATCGAGGCCGGCCTTGGCCAGGCCAGCGGCGATACACTGGGCGATGGCGGTGTTGGAGTGCGCCGCTTCCTTGCCGCCGCGCAGGATGACGGCATTGCCGCTCTTGATGCACAGGGCGGCCGCGTCGCTGGTGACGTTGGGCCGGCTCTCAAAAATGATGAGTATGACGCCGATGGGCACGCGCATCTTTTCGAGGCGCAGCCCATTGGGGCGCACATAGCCGTCGATGATCTGTCCGACGGGGTCGGTCTGACCGGCGATCTGGCGTACGCTGGTCGCCATCGCGGCGATACGCGGGTCATCGAGGCGCAGGCGGTCGAGCATGGCCGAGGACAGGCCGGCCTTTTCGCCGGCTTCCAGGTCTCTGGCGTTGGCCTGTTTGAGAGGTGCGGCCGCGGCCTGAATCGCCTCGGCGACGGCCAGCAAGGCGAGCGTGCGCTGGTCGCCGCTGGCGGTCATGAGCGAGCGGCTGGCGATGACGGCCCGGTCGGCCAGGGCGCGGCAGTACGCGGGTACGTTGGCGGCATCAAGCCTGGCCGTGTGGGCAGCGGTCACGATGGCGTCTCCCGTGAGCGAAAAGCGAGCCTGCGGCCTGCGAAGCCAGCGCTGAGTCTAACACATGATATGAAGCCGACCAACGGTCCAGCAGCGTCACGGGCGATCACGGACTGGTGGTGGGCGGTCCGGCCGGCTGGTTCGGGGTGGGGGTGACGGGGGACGTGGGTGTGGCGGCGCCGTTGCCGGCGGTCTGATGATCAATGATCTGAAAGTTCAGCCGCGGCGGCACGGTGCGGGCCGTCACGCCGTCGGGCAGCAGCACCTCGACCGGTTTGGAGGTGATGGCGGCCGCGAGTTCCTCGGCGGTGAAGCGCAGGACGGCGACGACGGCGTCGGCGCTGTTGCGCAGGGCTTCGATTTTCTCGGCCGGGCCGATGACTTCGATCGGCTCGGGCAGTACCAGCAGATCGTCGTTGAGCCGCACCTCGTAGCGCCCAAGCAGGCGTGGCGGGGCCTGAACCATGATGCGCACGTGCGGCAGGGTGAATGTCTGCGAGCGCCGGGCCGGTGTGAAGGTCACCTCAACCTGGCTGGGCGTGGCGGTCGCCTCGCGCGGGAAGACCGAGGGCAGCACCACGGGCAACGTGACGGTGCGCGACTGGCCGGGTTCGAGTTCGTCGGAGATTTCGTCCAACCGCACCTCGACGCGGCTGTTGGCCAGGGTGGCGGCGGCGCGATCGGGCAGCCGCACCTCGACGGTGGCGGGGCTGACCACAGCCGAGCCGCTCAGCGGCACGTTGCCGGGCACCACCGCGACGGGCAGTTCGATCGACGCCAGCTTCTGCACGCGGATGAACAGCGCCTCGGGATCGACACGCAGAACCTCGACGCCCTGGCCGCTGATCGCCGCGTGATTCATGAGACGGTCGCGCAAGGCGATCATCTGTGTGGGACTGTCGGGATCCGGCTCCAGGGGAATGTCCAGCGGTTCGCCCAGCCGCTGCTGAAAGCGCTGCTGCTGGCGTGTCGAAGAGCGGTAGTAGATACGAATCTGCTCCTGCCGGGGACTGATGGCCAGCGTCTGGCCGGCGGCGGGTACGAAGCGGAGGGTCGCGGCGGCCGAGTCGGTGCGGATGCTCTCGGCCTCGGCATAGAGCCAGATGAGACAGGCGATGAACGTGACGATCACGCCGGTTTCGATTCGGTGCCAGAGGTCGCTTAGCTTCATGGTCTGCAGGGTCGGTTGCGCGCGGCCGTTCGCATTAGGCCGCCTCGCGCGGGTCGATGTCGATTTTGCCCAGTTCGCCCTCGCCGGGCATGGGCGTGCGGCCCAGGCCGCGGGTCAGTTCTGTTCGCACGGTTTCGGGCGACAGGTTGCGGACCATCTGCCCGCGCTCGGCGAGGCTGATGGTGCCGGTCTCTTCGCTGACGACGAGGATCAGGGCGTCGCACTCCTGGCTCAGGCCGATCGCCGCGCGGTGCCGCGAGCCCAGTTCGGTCGAGAAGTGCTCGCCTTCAGCCATGGGAAACTGTACCCCGGCCGCGACGATCCGGTCGCCGCGCACCACCACGCCCAGGTCGTGCAGGGCGCTGCCGGGCCAGAAAATGGTGTTGAGCAGTTCCTTGCTGATCCGCGCATCCAGCGAGGTGCCTGTTTCCGTGTAGCCGCGCAGACCCACCTCGCGCTCGATGGCGATCAGGGCGCCGATCTTGTTCTTGCTCATGTAAGCCACCGAGGCCACGATCTGCTCGATCACGTGCGAGCGCCGCAGTCGGCCGGTGGAGGTGAAAAAGCGGGCCTCGCCCAGGCGTGTCAGGGCCCGGCGCAACTCTGGCTGGAAGACGATGACCATGGCCAGGGTGACGAAGGTGATGAAGTTGCGATACAGGTATTGCAGACGGGCGAAGGCGTCTTCGCGGCCGACGACCTGGATCAGCAGCGTGGCGATGACCAGCAGAAGGACCAGGCCCTTGATGACGCGAGCCCCGCGCGTCCCACGCAGAAAGCGAACCACGGCATAGACCACGATCCAGATGACGGCCAGCTCGAGCAGCACCTGCCACCACTCATCGCCGTAGCCCTGAAGGCGCTGGGAAAGCAGGTTGAGTCTGTCGAATGAGTTCACTTTGGCACCGCCGTGATGGGCCGTCGCGGCCGCGCACAGGCTGGGATGCAGCGTGCGGCCGCCGTCATTGTAGAAACATCATCGGTCCAGGGACGCGCGGGAGCCCATCAATCGGGCCGGGCTTCACTGGCCGAGGCGACGTCGGCGTTTATCGGAACACGCCGCCGGAGCGATGCGGCGGCCCGGCTATACTGTCGCCGAGCCCAAGCCCGCCTGCGGAGCGCAGCCACATGGAGCCGTTGGAACGACTGAAGGCGAACGTGCAGAAGGTCTTCCTGGGCAACCAGGCGGCGGTCGACAAGGTGCTGGTCTGCCTGCTGGCGCGCGGGCACGTGCTGATCGAGGATGTGCCGGGCGTGGGCAAGACGATCCTGGCCACGGCCCTGGCGCGCAGCGTCGATGGCCAGATCAGCCGGCTTCAGATGACCCCGGACATGCTGCCCTCCGACGTCCTGGGCGTCACCGTCTGGGACCAACACCGCGGCGAGTTCCTCTTCAAGCCCGGGCCCATCTTCGCCAATGTGGTGCTGGCCGATGAGATCAACCGCACCACGCCGCGCACCCAGTCGTCGCTGCTGGAGGCGATGAACGAAGGGCAGGTGTCGATCGATGGCCAGACGCGCAAGCTGCCCCAGCCATTCTTCGTCATCGCCACCCAGAACCCCTTCGAGTTCGAGGGCACCTACTTCCTGCCCGAAAGTCAGCTCGACCGCTTCCTGATGCGGCTGAGCCTTGGCTATCCGGCCCCAGCCGATGAGCAACGCGTTCTCGAACTGGACCCGCTGCGGACCACGCTCACGCAACTCGAACCGGTGATGTCGCTGGGCACGATCGTTGAGCTTCAGCAGCGGGTGACGGCCGTGCGCGTCGAGGAGTCGCTGGCCGAATACGTGGTGCATATCGCCAACGCGACGCGGCGGCACCAGGGATTGCGCATCGGCATGTCGACGCGCGGGGCGCTGGCGCTGCTGACGGCCGCGCGGGCCACGGCCCTGCTGGCCGACCGCGACTACGTCGTGCCCGAGGACATCACCGCCAATGTCGTGCCCGTCTGCGCCCATCGCGTGGTCGTCAGCGGCTACGTTCACGAATCGGATGGCCGCACCGCCGAGCGCATCATTCAGGAAACGCTCGAGGGCGTGCCCAGTCCGGTGTGAAAGCGAGGGGCCGCGGTCCGAGGCCCAGGTCCAGGGTTGTCAGCCAGGTCGAACGCCGCAGCCGTGGCGCAAGCCCGGAGCACTCTCGCTTCCGCGCGGCTTACACAATCTTCTCAACAAAGAGCATGGGCTCGTCGCGCAACGCCCGCTCGGCCCGCTCCCACAGGACGGCGGCGTCGATTACCCAGACCTCGGCCGCCAACACCGTGCCGCGGCGCAGCGCCGGCTCATCCAGCAGCGACGCGATGCGGTCGTAACGCTGCCGCCAACCGCGAAAATCGTGGACGTGGTGGATCACCTCGCGCGCCACGCCGTGCGCGTCGACAAGGGTGAAGGCCACCGTCTGCTCACGGAACAGGTAAGGCGGCTCGACGAGTTCCTCGACGCCATGCATCGACGTGTTGGGGCCCAGCCCGCAACCGAGCATGAGGATCTGCCCGCCTGTCTGGGCGAGCCGGCGGTAGGGCGAGCGGGGGCCGCAGGGCGTCTGGTCGCGATCATGTTCGCCCAGCAGCGTATGAACCCGCCTTCCCAGGCCGCACACCGAGTGCGTTGGATGCAGGCTGCGCGTCACGCCACGGCGCTGGCGGAACGTTTCGGGTATCAAACCCACGCATGAGGGCGTGCGCCGCACGTCGAATCGCGGTTGTTGCGGGCTCACGCTCGCGTAGCTGTGGGCGCACATGAGCAGGGCGCCGTCGGGCCCGAGCGCCTCAAGCAATCCGTCGATGACCGCGTCAGCCCCGCCCGGCACCTGTCCGAAACTACGCAGCGAGCTGTGCACTAGGGCTGCGCCGCCGGGCCGCAGGCCCACCGCGCGCAGTCCGATCGCCAGTTCGGCTGCCCATGCCTCGCGTGCCGCGGTCCGGTCGTCGGTCGTGCTCATGCTTGACCATCCGCGGGCGTCGTGGCGTGGACCGCCTCGGCCTGGGCGGCGAAGCGGCGCAGCAGATCGTCGATGGCGAACAGCTCGTTGCCCTTGAGATAGCTGTGCATCTTGTTGTTGAAGCCGCGCGTCCAGCGTTTGGGCACGCCGTTGCCGCCGACCACCGCGCCCACGAGGCTGCCGGCCGTCGCGGCGGTGCAGTCGTTATCCAAGCCCATCGCCACCGTCTGCCCGATGACTTTCGTCACGTCCGTGCCGCCGATGAACAGGCCGAAGATCGTCAGCGCCGCGTTGTTATTGGTGTGCACCGGGTGCATGCCTTTGAAGCGCTTGTCGACGATGTCGCGCGCCTGCTGATGGTCCTTGACCGTCGGGCCGACTTTCAGGGCCCATTTCACATCCTTCGCCAGCGTGCAGTCCCTGGGGATCTCGGTCAGGCCGATGCGGATGGCTTCGATCGGGTCGTCGACGGCAAAGGCGGCGGCAATCGCGGCGGCGAAGAACATCTCGCCGTAGATGCCGTTGCGGCGATGGCTCAGGTAGGCGTCGCGGTAGGCCAGCTCAGCCGCCTTCTCCGGCCAGCCGGGCGCGACGTAGCCCCACGGGTCGGCCCGGATGTCCGCGCCGATCCACTGGCAATAGGGATTGTCCTTTTCAGCCGCCTTTTTCGCGGCGATGCCGGCCTTGAGATTCTTAAGCGCCACGTCTTCGGCCGTACACGCCATCGGCAGGTATTTCCGCCAGGCTTCGCCCACGTCGGCCGTGGTGAAGTCCAGGCCGTATTCTTCAAGGATCAACAAACCGACCTGCGTGTACGCCAGGTCGTCGTCCACGGGCACGCCGTCGATCTTGCCACGTGTGTAACTTTCGCAGATGAACGTCTGGTAACGCTGGTTGAAGGGCGTGGCCGAGCGTGACCAGTAGCGTGTGGGCGGGAACTCGTCGCCGCACAGTCGGGCCACGTGCTTCATCCGCCAGATGGGATACAGCTCGACGATCGCTCCGAGGATGTTGCCGGCACATCGTGCCATCAAGGCGCCTTCGATCTGAGTCGGGTAGCGTTTCTTGTGGTAGCGGTCCCACAGGCGCCGCGGGCCGCGCGGGCGCAGGGCTCGAATGGCGTCGAGATCGTCCGGCTCCGCAGCCGCGAGCTTCCGGTCCTCCGGCAGCGCTTTCACATCACGCAGCGCCGACCGCAGCGCCCGCTCCGCCTGGGCGAGTTTGGGCGCGATCCCCTTGCTGCCGTACTCATGCTTGAGTTCGGCGTAATGCTTGAGGTCTTCAATGAGTTTGTGCAAGTCCGGAAAAGTGGGGTAGGGCATGCCGTGAGTCCTTGCTGGAAATCCGAGCTTCGGTCGGGCGAGCGCCAACGCCAAGTCATCACGAGGCCGGGTCCGTCCCGGCGCCAGAAGCTTCAATGGTGACGGCCGCTCCCATGGCCGCAAGTTCATCGAGCTGGCGGCGGCCGATGCGAACGGTCATCCGTACCGCCGTGTCCAGGTATTGGCGATCGAGAACCTGGGCCCGGTTCTCGATGTAGTTGATGGCCTTGCCGTCCTGGAGGGGCACGCGGACCACCATCCGCTGCATCGCCCCGTGCAGGGCCGCCCGCACACGCTCAACAAGCCGGTCCATGCCCCGTCCGGTGCGGGCGCTGAGGGCCACCGCGTCGGGATGCTCCGCCTCGAAGGCCAGCAGGTCCGCGTTATGTTCAAGCTTGTCGATCTTGTTAAGCACCAGCAGCCGCGGCTGCTCGGTGGCGCCGATGTCATCGAGCACGCTCATCACCGTCTCGTATTGCTGTCTGGCCTGCGGATGGGCGACATCAAGCACGACCAGCAGCAGATGGCAGTGGATCGCCTCCTCGAGTGTCGCCCGGAAGCTGGCGACCAGATGGTGCGGCAGGTTCCTCACGAAACCCACGGTGTCGGAGAGCATCACCTCATCGCCGCCGCCCAGCGACCATTTACGTGTGCGTGTGGAGAGCGTGGCGAAGAGCTTGTCATCGGCATAGGCTCCGCCGTCGGTGGCGGTGTTGAACAGCGTGCTTTTGCCGGCATTGGTGTAGCCGACCAGGCCGACGGAGAAATGGTCGACGTTGCGTGCCGCGACCTCGCGCGTCTTGCGGCCCTGGATGCGGGTGATCTCGCGCTTCAGCTCGGACTTCTTGTGCTGGACGATGCGGCGGTCGATTTCGAGCTGCTGTTCGCCCGGGCCGCGCGTGCCGATGCCCGCGGGCGCGCCGCCGACAATGCGCTCCAGGTGCGACCACATCGCCCGCAGACGCGGGTAGGTGTATTCAAGCTGGGCCAGCTCGACCTGCAGCCTGGCCTCGTGCGTGCGGGCTCGGGCTGCGAAGATGTCGAGGATCAGCTCGCTGCGGTCGAGCACCTTGCACTCGCAGACCTCTTCGATGTTGGCGATCTGCGACGGCGACAGATCGTTGTCGAAGATCACGACGTTGGCCTCGTGGGCCTTGACCATGGCGGCGAGTTCGTCGAGCTTGCCGCTGCCCATGAAGGTGGCGGCCACGACCTTGCGGGCCCGTTGCAGCAGTTCATCGACGACCACCGCGCCGGCCGTGTCGGTCAGGGCCCGCAGTTCAGCCAGCGGGTCGTTGGGGTCGGTGACGTGGTCGGGCAGCAGGATGGCCACCAGAATTGCCCGCTCGCTGGCGACCGAGAGTTGTTCGCGTTGGGTTTGTGACATGGAAAGCTCGCTTCAGCCGTTCGGCGATAGGGATCATGCGACGCACGCGCGGCGCGGCCGCGGATGCACAGACGGCCGACCAGCAGGCCAGGCCGCGACGAATCGGGACAGGCATGATTTATCGCTGGCGCATCGAAGCGGCACTCCGGAAGGAAAACGGTGCCAGTATACCGGACGGGCGTGGGGTATTCGTGTTTCTCTACGTGGAAGGGTTCACGCAGCCCGGACCGGACGCGGGGGGGACGGGGGGCGGAAGGTCATCCGGCCCTGAAGGGGCCGGCTTGGGGCGGTTTGGAGGTGGAGGTGGGGGGCGTGCGGCAGGGGGCGGAGACGACGACTTGCCTATGGGAAGGGCGTCGCTAAACTATGGGGCTCGATTTGGTTCTGGAACCCGCGATAGCCCCGAGGTGCGTCCATGCCCCGAGTCTGCGAATTCACCGGCAAGCGAACGAGTACCGGCCACACGTACACGCTTCGCGGCAAAGCCAAGTACCTGGGCGGCGTGGGTACGAAAGTCACCGGCAAGACCCGTCGGACCTTCAAGCCCAACATCCAGACGGTGACGGCCGTGGTCGACGGCGAGGTGCGGCGGGTGAAAGTTTCCACCAAGGCGATCAAGCAGGGGCTGATCGTCAAGCCGTTGAAGCGCAAGTACGCCTATCGGCCTGACACGGCGGCCCGGTAGCCGCGGCGGCCCACGCATCGCTGCGAGGCGGCCCATCATTCGTTTGCGCAATCAGGCAAGTTGGCGGCGAGCTGGCGCTCGCAATCCGGCACGACTGGAATTTTTGCGGCGTGTTGCGGCGGGAGTCGTTGACTGAGTCGTATCGCGTGGTAATGGTTAAGACGGCAGCGACAGGACGGAAAACCTGGCGGACTCAAGGGTCAACATCCGGCGGCCCACACTCTCCTCCCAAGGGCGCCGGAGCCACCATCGACCCTTTCCATGCCTGAACAGCCAGAGCGTTGCAGCAAGTCGCGCGGCCGCGCGAACCACGCGGACCCGCGGAGGTTGTTCGGTTGAACATCGCAGGTGACGCAAAACTCGCCGTGCAGCAGGCTACCGACCTGGTGGCTCTGATCGGTGAACACGTGCGCCTGACGCCCAAGGGCCGTGAGTTTGTCGGCCTGTGTCCGTTTCACGATGACCACAAGCCGTCGATGTTCGTCTCGCCGCAGAAGCAGATCTACAAGTGCTTCAGTTGCGGGGCTGGCGGCGACGCATTCAGCTTCGTCATGGACTACCACAAGATGACTTTCGTCGAAGCTCTGCGACACCTGGCCGATCGGGCCGGGATCGAACTGCGCCAGACGCCGCGCGAGGCGGGGGCGGCCGAGGGCGACGATCGTCATGCCGTGATGGAAGCCAACAGCGTGGCCCTGCGATTCTTCCGCGGCATGCTGCGTCATCCGGAGCATGGCCGGGCGGCCCGCGCGTATATCGAGCGCCGGGGCATCAGCGACGCGATGTGCGAAGCGTTTCAGCTCGGGTGCAGCGCCGACCGCTGGGACGGCCTGGCGGTGACGGTCGCGAGCAAAGGGCTGCGGCTGGGGGATTTTGAGGCAGCCGGACTGCTGGGCGCACGCGACGGCGGCGGACACTTCGACAAGCTGCGCCACCGTCTGATTTTTCCCATCCTCGACCATCTGAATCGGCCCATCGCGTTCGGCGGCAGGCGGCTGCGCGAGGAGGACGAGCCCAAGTACCTGAACAGTCCCGAGACCGTGGTGTTCGACAAGTCGGCGACGCTCTACGGCCTGCACCTGGCCAAGAAGCCGATCATCGACCTGCGGACGGCCGTGATCGTCGAAGGCTACACCGATGTGATCGCCTGCCACCAGGCAGGCAAGGCCAACGTCGTGGCCACGCTCGGCACCTCGTTGACAGCCCGGCATGCCGTGGAACTGCGGCGTTATGCCGACAAGGTGGTGCTGGTGTTCGATGGCGACGAAGCGGGCATCAAGGCGGCCGACCGGGCCCTGGAGATTTTCATCGGCCAGGAGATCGACGTCGCCATCGCGGTGCTGCCCGACGGGCTGGACCCCGATGAACTGTTGAAGCAGGCCGACGGGTCGGCGCGATGGGATGCGGCCGTGGCGTTGGCAACCGACGCCTTGACCTACCAGTTTGGCCGGTTTCGTCAGCGTCTGGACGCGGCCGACACGATGACCGGCCGCCAGCGGCTGGCGGAAGACTACCTGCGTCGTCTGGCGGAACTGGGCGTGGATCGCCAGAGTCCGATCCGCCGGGCCATGCTGATCGAGCGTCTGGCGGACCTGCTGGGGCTTTCGGGTCAGCAGATTTCGGACCTTCTGACGGCCGCGGCACCGCGTCGGTCGCGGGGCACAAGGCCGGTGGGCGGATCGGGCTCCGCAGGCCCGTCCGCGCACGCGGGCCCTGAGACGGCCAATCCCGACGCGACGATCCTTGAAACCTCGGCGGCCGAGTCTAGAATTGACGGGCTTGCGGCGACCGAGCGACTGCTGCTGGGGTGTCTGATACGTAAGCCGGCGCTGTTGCATCGGCAGCTTCCTGACGGGCGCGACCTGGTGGAGACCATCGGGCCGGCCGATCTGGCCACGGAGCGGGGACGGCGCTTGTACGCACGCCTGTGTCAACAAATCGAGGACGATCAGACACTGACGCTGCCGCGCCTGGTGCTGGAACTGGCTTCGGAGGGTCAGAAGGATCTGATCGCCCTGGCGACGGCGGCCGAAGTGGACGCCGAGCGTCAGAGCGGCGGTCATGAAACGGATGCCGACAGCGCCGACCAGCGTCTGGAAGCGTTGTTCGCCGGCGTAGTGGGAAGCCTGCTCGAACGCCAGAAGCAAGCCCACTACCGCCAGGGCCGCGACGCGGCGGTGCGGACCTTGAACGACGACAATCTGGACGCGCAGCAGAAAGCCCGGGCGGCCCGGCAGTTGCTCGACCACCACCGTGAAAATCCCTCGCCCATGCGCCTGCCGCGGACGCCGCGGCGATAAACCGGATCATGATCCGTCATGACCGCAAGGACGACTCACTGGTTCCTGGAGTACCCTCTGTGATTCGCGAAGAGATCCATCCCGCCCTCGCCGAACTGATCGCGAGCCGCACGCAACGCGGATTCATCACCTACGACGAACTGAATACGGTGCTTCCCGACGCCCTGGTCGACCCCGAGCGGATCGACGAGTTGATGGCGTCGCTGGAGGCGTTGAGCATCGGCTTGGCCGAGTCCAGCCGCGACCGCTCGACGCAGGCCCCCGAGCCGACGCGCACCACACCGCTCAAACCGATTCTTCCCGCCGCACCGCCCGTCGACGACGAGGGCGCAGCGGTATCGGGCGAGGGCGACGAGGCTTCGTCGATCGGTGCGGATCTGGTCCAGGCGCTGCAGGAGGCCGGCGACCGCCGCATCGACGATCCGGTTCGCCTGTATCTGACGCAGATGGGCGAAATCAGCCTGCTGACCCGCGATGAGGAAATCCGCCTGGCCAAGAAGATCGAGGTCACGCGCATGATCTTCCGCCGCAAGGTGCTGGAGAACGACTACTCGATCGCCGCGGCCGTGGACATCCTGGAGCTGGTGAACGACGGCGATCTGCCTTTCGACCGGACGATGAAGATTTCCACCGCCGAGGACGACGCCAAGAGCAAGATCGCCGCGCGGATTCCCGTAAACGTGAAGACGGTCAAGCGGCTGCTGGAGCAGAACCGGGCCGACTGGATGGCGATGGAAGGCCGGGTGAGCAAGGCCGAGCGCGACGTCATCAAGGCGCGCATCCGTACGCGGCGGCGCAAGATGGCCACGCTCATCGAGGAACTGAGCCTGCGGACCAGCAAGATTCAGCCGCTGCTCAAGAAGCTGCGGTCGATCCGCATCAAGATGCTTCAGCTTCAGCGTGATCTGGGGCACGCGGCCGAGCGGCCCGACCGGTTCGACCCCGAAGACGTGATGGTGATGACCGAGGAGCTTGCGGGCCTGCGCAGCCTGGTGCTCGAGGAGCCCGAGGAGCTGGCGACGCGCGTGGCGGATGTGGAAATCGTTTTTGAGGAGTATGAGCAGGCCAAGCGTGACCTGTCGGGCGGCAACCTGCGTCTGGTGGTGTCGATCGCCAAGAAGTACCGCAACCGCGGGCTGTCGTTCCTGGACATCATCCAGGAAGGCAACACCGGCCTGATGCGGGCGGTGGACAAGTACGAATACAAGCGTGGTTACAAGTTTTCGACGTATGCGACTTGGTGGATCCGCCAGGCCATCACCCGGGCCATTGCCGACCACGCCCGGACGATCCGCATCCCGGTGCACATGATCGAAACGATGAGCAAGCTTCGGAATATCGCTAAGGGTCTGTTGCAGGGCCTGGGGCGTGAACCAACCATCGAGGAGATCGCCGAAGAGGCCAAGATGCCCATCGCCGAGGTGCGTCGGGTCATGAAGATCAGCCGCCATCCGATCAGCCTGGATCGGCCGGTCGGCGAGAGCGAGGACTCGTATTTCGGCGACTTCATCGAGGACGAGTCGGCGGAAAACCCCACCGACCAGGCCACGCAGGAGATGCTGCGCACCCGCATCGAGCAGGTTCTCAAGACCCTGACGTACCGTGAGCGGGAAATCATCAAGCTTCGGTACGGCATCGGTGATGGTTATACTTATACGCTGGAGGAGGTCGGCCGTATCTTCAAGGTCACGCGTGAACGTGTACGGCAAGTGGAGGCCAAGGCGCTGCGCAAGTTGCAGCATCCGGTGAGGTCGCGCAAACTTCAGGGCTTCGTGGACAACTCGCTGGAGCCGGAACTGCTGGAATCGGTAAACCGGTAGGCCCAACCGGTCGATCAACAACGTGCCGAGGCCTGCGGCAAGGGATAGGGGGGCGGCCGGCTGACTGAAAAGCCGCCGCGGCATGCACGGCCTGTGGGCGACATTACTGTGGCGGTCCTTGTGTTGCCCCGCGTTCCCCGTTTCGACGGGCCGCGGGGTTTTTCATTTGGGGCGAAGCCACTTGTCCGCGATTGAACGCAAGAAACCACGGCAGCCTTGAGGCTGCCGTGGTTTGTCAAATCAGATTGTGCTCGGGTCGTCCCGCGCCGGCGGATGCGGCGGTGCAGGCTCGCCGTCAGGGGATGGGGATGCGGCCCATGGGGTCGGGCTCGTCGAGCATCATGACCCTGTAGAAATCTTCCTGCATACCGCGGATGTTGGTGTTGGCGCTGCGGAAGACCTTGTTCCACTGCTGGCCATGCGTGTCGTTCATGGTCTGAAGCTCTGGCGACGGATCGAACCGCACGCTCCATTTTGAAACATTGTTCGAGCAGCCCGCCAGAAGCCCGAGGGCCGCGGCAGCGGACCAGCAAGTGCCGGCATACCGGGTGGTTTTCATCAGCCAGACCTTTTTGCGATGTGGTCGCTCAATGGCTTGAGCAGGGCGGGGTTACAACAGGCTTATTCTGGAGCGACGCCGCGCGGCTGTCAAGCATGGCCCTCAGTGCGTCCAACGTCTGCATGGGGTGTCACTTAAGGTATTCCGGTTCCGAGCGTGTGGGCGTCTGGGCCGGCTGGGCGGATCCCGTCACAGGGACTTCACGCACGGTGGCGGCGTCCCGAGCGGCAGGACGGGCGGGTGCGGCCTGCGCGGCGGGGACCGAAGGCGACGCGGCCGCCTGCGACGGCATGGCCACCAGGTAAATCTCCACCCGTCGGTTGGCCTGATTGCCCGTCTTCGCGTTCGGCGCGATCGGTCGAAACTCCCCGGCGCCCGCGACCAGCAGCCGCTGCGGGGCGACCTGGGCGCCCACAAGCACGTCCTTGACGGCGATCGACCGATGGGCCGACAGATGCCAGTTCGTAGGATGTTGAGCCTTGGTCTGCGGCCGGGAGATGGGCACATTGTCGGTGTGGCCGATGATCCGCACCTCGTAACCCGTCGCGGAGGAGCCGTTAAGAATCTGGGCAAGCTGCTTGAGGCTCGCGATGGCGTTGGGCTGTACCTCGACGCTGCCCAGGGCGAAGGTCAGGTCGCTCTGGAAGCGCACCATGCCCAGGTCCGGGTCGTAGGTCATCAGCCCGGGGTGGGCCTGGGCCAACTGCATGAGGGCGGCGTCAGTCTCGGGGTCGAGGATCGGCCCGCCCATGCGGCCGAGGCGGCGCAGAGCGTTTTCAGCTTCGGCCAGGGCGGTCAGCGCTGCATCGCGATCGGCCAAAGCCCTTTCGAGTTCAGCCAGCATGGCCGGGTCGGGCGCTTGGCCGGCCAGCGTCAAGGCGGAAATCCGCGCGTTGGCCTCATCGAGCTGGGCCTTGAGATACTCGACCTGCTCCTGGCTCTTGCGGTAGAGCGTGCGCAGTTCGTCGTACTTTTCCTGCGACGCGCAGCCGCCCAGCGACAGAAGCGACGCGGCCGCCAACAGAATCACCATCAGATGCTTGGTCACGGTTCGATCCTTTCCCAAAGCCTTCAAGAGGAAGCCCATCCGTGGGGAGATTGGGAGTGTATTGCCCCACAAGCTATCGTATACAGCCCGAAAATCAATTGCCGTACGCCCTGCATCGCCTCTACCGCGTTCACCAGCCCATGCCGATCCGTCGTCCCGTCGAGCCTCCGTGCCTGCTCATGGTCGCGGCCGCGGTACGCGACGCGGCGGGCGTCGACAGCCGCCCGGGAGCGGTCGCGGTCGTCGACGGACGCATTCTGGCCGCCGGGGCGCTCGAGCACGTGCGGCGGAGGCTGATGTCAGCTCCGGCGAAAACCATCGAACTGCCTGACAAGCTGATCCTGCCGGCCCTGGTCAACGCCCACGCGCATCTGGACCTTGCGGCTGTGGGGCCTCAGCCATTCGACGGCGATTTCCCCGCTTGGCTTCGGCGTGCTTCGGCCGCCCGGCCAAGCGGCGACGCCGACATCGCCGCGGCAGTGCGGCTGGGCCTGAGGCTGTCACGCGAGCAGGGCGTCGGCGTCGTCGGCGACATCGCCTTCAGCATCGCGGCCGTGAACGCTCGCCTTGAGGATCCCATCCCGGGCGTCAGTTATGTGGAGTGTTTCGGGCCTGTCGGTTACGTCGACCGCTTCAGGGATCGTCTGGACCATATGCTCGATCGCACCCAGGCCGCCCATGCGCAGCACCCGGAGGCGGAGCATCTGCGGATCGGCATTTCACCGCACGCGCCCTACACGACCAGCGCCGCGATGTACGAGCACGTGCTGGGGCGACGTGCCCAGCACGGTTACCCGTTGACGACCCACCTGGCCGAGACGCCCGAGGAGGACCAGTTCATCCGTCACGCCCGAGGGTTCTTCGTCGAACACCTCAAGCACTATCGCCAGTGGTCCGACGCCACGGCCGCACACGGTTGTCATCCGGTTCAGTGGATGGGCCCATCGCTCGCGGCTGCGCCGTGGCTGGTGGCCCACTGCAACTACGTCGATGACGAAGTCATCACGCTTCTGGGCCGGTACGGGGCCTCGGTCGTCTACTGCCCGCGGGCCAGCGCCTACTTCGGCCACCCGCGATCCGGTGTGCTCGGCAGCGACGGCCAGCACCGTTACCGCGACATGCTCGCCGCCGGCATCAACGTCTGCCTCGGTACCGACTCGATTCTCTGCCAGCCGCCTGACGAAGCGCAGCCGCACGGCATCCTGGCGCAGATGCGCTACCTGTTCCGTCGTGACCGGATCGATCCATCGACCCTGCTCAAGATGGCCACAGTCAACGGTCTGCGCGGCCTCGAAATGCCGCCACGCGACGCGACGCTTGAGCCCGGCGCCCCCGCGCGGCTGGCGGCGGTCGCCATCGATCCGGGCGATCCCGTCGACGCACTCACCCAGGTGCTGAAAAATGATCGTCCGCTGCATCCGCTGGCGGCTGGGAACCCGACCTGAGCGGCTGGTGTCGCAGGCCATCGCGTGACTCTACAATGCCGCCATGACTCAGCCCGACACGCCTTCGCCGTCCACCTCGATCATCACGTCATCCGCGTCGTCTTCGGGACAGGACGCGTCCGGCAGGCACGCGTCGCGTCGCGACTGGTGGCCGTTGCTGCTGTGGCCCGTGGGCATCGTGCTTATTCCGCTGGCGCATCGGCAGGGCTGGGAGTTCCTGCTGACCAAGAGTCACTATGAAGTGCTGGGGCTCGCGCTGGTGGGTCTCGCGGCAGGCCTGTTCCTGGGCCGGGCCCGTGCGACGGGCGATCCACTGCGGCTGATCCTCGGCTGCTTCGCCCTCGCGCTGCTTGCCCGCGAAATTCATTTCGCCGGCACTGGTAAGGGCGTATATGTCGCGATTCTCGCCTGTGGCTTATGGGCGTGGGCGTGGCGGCGGCGGCTGGCGCTCCTCTGGGTGCGGCGACCGGTGAGCACTTACTTCCTCTGCGCACTGGCGACCTATGCGCTTTCGCAGGTCGTGGCCCAGCGGTTCATGCGGTTCCTGCCTTACGAAGGCAAGCCGCACGACCTGCACATCCACTACGAGGAGATCAGTGAAGTCATCGCCCACATCATTCTCGTCATCGCCGCGCTGATCTGACCCGGCCGCCCCGCGCGGCGTTTGCGCTTCGACCAAGAAAAAGCGGCGACTGTCGCCAGCCGCCGCCTGTGAACTGTCGCAATCTTGGCACAGCCGCGTCGGGCGCGATTCACGTATGGCTCGCCACGCCCGAGCCGAAGAACTTGGCCGGATCTTTGAGGGTGAATATCCGCGTCTCCCTGGCGATGGCGTCACGCAGGTACTTGGGCGGCTGATAAAGCCCAAGCAGCGTGCGGCCGTCGAACATGCGAAATCCGCCGGTGGTTTTCTTGGCCAACAGGGCGTCGACGGCTTCGGGATTCGGCCGCGTGTCGATCGGCGCGTCACAGCCGATTGCAAAGCCCCACGGCTGGGCGTAGCCGGGAATCCACGAGCAGAAATTGGCCACGTGCGGAAACACGGCCTTGACCGTGTTGACCAGCCGCACGTGCAGACTCATCGACGTCGGCGCCACCGGTCCCGCCTGCACCACGAACACCCCGCCGTCGCGCAGGGCCCGTCGGCACTTTTCGAAGTAATCCTTCGTGAACAGCGGGAACGACGGCCCCTCGTCGATCGGATCCGACAGGTCGGAGATGATCACATCCCATTGGCCTTCGGAATCGTCGAGGTACGCCAGCGCGTCGCCGATCACCAGTTCCGTGCGTGGATCTTCGAATGCGCTCTGGTGCATCTCGGGCAGATGCTCCTTGCACGCCTCGACCACCTGGCCGTCGATGTCGACCATCACCACGCGCTCGACGCTTTTCCATCGCAGCGCCTCGCGCACCGTCGCGCCCTCGCCGCCGCCGAGCACCAGCACCTGTTTCGGCTGCCCATGCTGCAGGCAGGCCGGGTGCACCAGCGGCTCGTGATAGAGAAATTCGTCGGCCGTGCAGCTCTGCCACTTACCGTCGAGCACCAGGGCTTTGCCCTCGGTGTCGGACTCGACGATGTACATCTGCTGCCAAGGCGTCCGCGCCGACGCCAGCACGCGCTGGATGCCGTGCTGGTGAATCACATCCGGGGCGACGTATTCGTTAATCCAGACATCCGAGCTCAGTTCGGCACCGGGCATAAGCTCTCCTCCACCACCGTCGGATCAGCGGCCAGTTCGGCATCGAGTGCGGACGCTTCGTGCAGCGCCGCGGCGGCGCCGCGCGGCAGTTGCCGCAGCGAGTAGCTGGCCGCTTTCAGACGTCGGATCAGGTACTCACAAGCCTGCCGCGGCCGGGCGTGCTCGCCGCAGGTGAACACGTCCAGAGCCGCGTAGCCGCTCTCGGGCCAGGTGTGGATCGAAATGTGCGACTCCGCGAGCAGCGCCAGCGCGGTGACGCCCTGGGGCTCGAATTTGTGACTGGTGAGATCTAGGAGGGTGGACATGCCGTGTTTCGACGCTTCGGCAAGGGCGTCGCGGATCAGCGGCATGTCATTGAGAATTTCCGCGGGGCATCCGGTGAGTTCAAGGATGCAGTGGGTGCCGACGGGGGTGTGAATCAACGGGGGTTCCTCCAAGCAACAGGGTTGTGAAGTCGTCACGCGGGAGCGAGTCGAAACAGCCAATTCACGTTCCACCTCATGAGTGGGACCAGGAATTTCTCACCCTTGGTTGCGCCTTCGCCGGTCCGCTTCGTCGCGGCACCTGCCGGCCGGGGAGATGTTCCCCAAAAGGCGACCGCCGGACCGGGTGAACGCCTGTCCGACGGCTTGGTGCGCAATTTTACATGATGCGATCGGCTGAGCAACTGGTCGACTTAAAAAAATCGACCGACTGCCGAACGCGGGCGACGAAGGACGCCGGTGAAACCCCGAATCATGGAGCCGACCGGGATCGAACCGGCAACCCCTAGCTTGCAAAGCTAGTGCTCTCCCAATTGAGCTACGGCCCCGAGAGGCAGCGCGGGTCGGCCGGCCGGCCAGACCCACGTTGCGGCGGCGATTCTAAAGGCCGGCGTCGGACCTCTGCAAACCGCGACATGGGAAGATTGCGTCGCCAGCGGCCGTCGGTGGACGGCTTCCGCAAGATCCGTCGCTCGGAGCATCCCGTTGGGTCAATAGAGCGAGGGCGAGCGGTTCTCGGCCGCGAACTTCAGGGCGGCGACCACCACGGCCGCGCCGGTCAGCGTCAGCACGACCGCAATCCGGGCCAGCCGCCGCGAGGTGCAAGCGTTCAGCGCCGCCGGGCGGAGGATGACCACCAGCGTCGCCGCAAGCAACAGGCCGCCAGGCCAGGCGGTCAGCGATGCGTACACACGGCCCAGCAGCAGCGCCGCCGCGATCATGACGCCTGTGCAGGCCAGCGTCGCTCCAACAGTCCCCGTTGTCGCCGCATCGTTGCTCGCCGCGGTGAGGCGGCCCGGGAGGACGCTGACGAGCGTCCAGCCGCCGACCGACGCCGCCAGTACGCCGGCCAACTGCGCCAGCGATTGGCTGCCGCACAATCCCAGAGTCAGGGCGGTGGCGCCGCTGAGCATCAGTGCTTCAAACGCGGCTGACCAGGCTGGTGGTGGGGTTCCATCCGGGCGCGACCCAGGCGGCCGCGTGGCGAGGAACATGATGACCGCCAGCACGGTCGTCGTCGCCGCGAGCCAGCCAGCCGCGACGGGCGCGGACAGGGTCGCCGAGGTGGTGAAGCCGAATTCGGCCATCGGATCGTCTTGACCGGTCCACGCGGAAGGAAGCTGCGGCCAGAGCAGGGTCGCCGCCGCCGCCAGGGCGCTGGTGACGGCCAAGGCGGCCACGACAAGGGTGCGGACGATCCCCAGCCTCGCATGCCCGCTGCGCGCCGCCGCGAGCGTGCCAATCACCAGCACGCCGCCGGCCGCCAGCCATGTCAGCCGATCCTCGACCATGCGCCCCAGCAAGGCTTCGCATCCAGCCAGCGTCAGGTGACCGGCCAGATAGCCGCACACGATCGCCACCGGGGCGGCCCAACGGCGCGGGGAATGTCGGCCCAGCGGGGCCAGGACCAGCAGCAGCCACACCGCGGCCGTGACCGCGGCCGGCAGCGCCGCGCCCAGCAGAATGTCGCGCAGGTTCACCATGTGGAAGTTGTCACCCTGCTGGCCCGGTCAACGCGTACCTTCAAAACTTACGAACAGCTCCACGTCGTCGCCGACCGCGTCGAGTCCATGGTTGATGCCGAAGGCGCTGCGCTGGATCGTGAACTGGGTTGCGAAGCCGATGCGCTGGTTGCCCCAGTTGTCCTGCCCCTCGCCCAGCAGGGTCATGGTGAGCGTGATCGGTCGCTTGATGCCGTGAAGATCCAGCTCGCCGCTGACCATGTAGGTGTTTTCAACCTCACCGGCGGCGATGGACGTGCTACGGAAGCTGATGAGCGGGAACTGGGCGGCATGGAAGAAATCGGGGCTGCGCAGGTGGTCGTCGCGCTTGGTGTTGTTGGTGTCGACGCTGGCGGTCCTGACGGCAAACTTGAAGTGTCCGGCGCTCGGCGCCGCCGAGCTGAAGGCGAAGTCGCCGCCAACCTCATTGAAGCGGCCCCAGGTCTGGCTCATGCCCAGGTGGCTGATGCGGAACACCACGGCGGTGTGGGCGACGTCGAGTTTGTACGCCGGTGCGCCCGTCCTGGCGTCGTCGCCAGCGTCGTTCTGGGCGATCGCCGCATGGGTCCATAGCGCGACGGTCACGATCAAAGCCACCCATGCCGCCGACATCGTCCACTGTTTGCCCTTGCTCATCACTGCACCTCGAAAGTAAGGATTGAAACCGTCCGTATGCTCCGTGACCTGCCAACGTCGGCTGTGCCATCGATATTCCCATGACGTGGCATCGCTCATGGGCCAGCCGCGTCGCGATCGACGGCGTCGGATGGTAGGGCGTGCGGGCGCCGCCGGCCATCGCGGGATCGAGCGGTTTTGTGATGAACCGGCAGCCGTCAGTTGGGCCGCATGCGGTAGGGGACGTATTCGCAGTTGGGCTCTTCGGCCAGATAGTTGTGGCTCTCGGCGTAAGCCCGGGCGCGGCAGCCCATGCACACCTTCTTGAACTCACACTCGCCGCACTTGCCCTCGAGCATCGAGTCATCACGCATGTTGGCGAAGATGGCGCTGTCGCGCCAGATCGTCGGCAGCGGCGTAGTCTTGACGTTGCCGCTGCTCAGCGGCAGGTAACCGCACGGGAACACTTCGCCCGTGTGCGACACAAAGCAGATCGCCTGGCCGGCCAAACAGCCCTTGGTCATCGCCGACATGTGGCCGCCCGGCTTGCTTCCCGGATGTCCCTCGGGATGCCCGACCGGGTGCCCGCCGGAGTGCCCGATCACGGCGGGGTCGGCATGGGGAAGGCCGTTCGGTCCGCCGGTTCTCGCCGCACCATCATGCGCCATGCGCCGATGTGGGTGCGCCGCCTCGGGCATCTTGACGCGGTCCTGTTTGGCCCGCTGGCGCATCACCCTGAAGTAATGGGGCGCGCATGTCGCCTTCAGGTGCAGCTCCTGTTCGAGGCTGCGGTCGTAGATCCAGTTAAGCGCCGCCTCGTACTCGTCGGGGCTCAGGCGGATTTCATCGGTCAGCTCCATGCCGCAGCCGACGGGTACGAGCATGAAGATGTGCAGCGCGTCGGCCCCCAGGTCGCGGGCCAGCGCATACATGCGGTCCAGGTGGGCGTAGTTGTGCTTGGTGACCGTCGTGTTGATCTGCATGGACATGCCCCGGCTGCGCAGCTCGGTGAAGCCGCGCACCGTCGAGTCGAACGAGCCGTCGATGCCGCGGAACCCGTCGTGCGTTCCCGCGTCCGGGCCGTCGAAGCTCATGGACACGCGTTCAAAGCCCGTGTCGACCACGCGCTGAGCGATGCGTTCGTCCATGATCGTGCCGTTGGTCGCCAGGGCGATGTGCAGGTTCTGCCGCACCGCTTCCTCGGCCAGGTCGAACAGGTCCGGGCGCATGAGCGGCTCGCCGCCGGAGAACACGAGAATCGGCCGCGGTCCGCCGACGCCTTCTCCAGGGCCGCAATGGGGCAGTGAGCGGATCATGCCCACGGCCTGCTCGTGATTCAGATCGTCTTCGCTCAGTTGCCGCGACACGTCCAGCCGCCGGCAGTGCACACAAGCCAGGTTGCACGCGGCCGTGGTCTCCCAGAACAGCAGGCGCAGTGGCGGCGTGGGGATGGCGCGGGCGGCGGCATCCTGGGCGCTGCGGCCGGCGGAAATCCGCAGATCGACATGGGACGTGGCGGTGGTGGGCTCGGAGGGTTGGCTCATGATGCGGTCCATTATCGTCCAGTGTCGCCCCTAAAAAAAGACCGTGCTCCCGTGCGGTGCGGACGGTCAGCCCGCCGACCTTTTCCGTCGAAGGCTCAACCGACCTCATTCCCATATGCGGTAATCCATGCCGCGCCGGCCTATCAGAAAAGCAAATGCAGCAGGTAGTCGACCCGGCCGCGAAGCAGCAGATGCTTTCCGCTGAACTTCATCACCTCGCGGATCTCGGCCCGGTAGCGGGGGTGGTAGCAGTGGTTGGGGCAGTGCTTGCACTGGGGCTTGGGGTCCATGCGACACGCGGTTCGCTTCACGAACGCGTGGGCCAGCAGCTTCTGGCAGTCTGGACAGAGTTGCGGCTCGTGCCCGACGATGGCGGCCACATTATGGCTGCGCAAGGTGGCTGCGGTGCGGGTTCGCTGGGGGTGACGGCCCTTGCAGGCGACCTCGATGAAGCGTGTGAGGGTCTTGAGATCACGCCGCACGTGGGCGGCGCGGGTGTTGGCGGCCAAGTCGGTCTTCTCATGCCCCGCCGCGCAGGTCGGGCAGCATGATTCGCCGTCAACCGTATCGGCATGCGAAGCTTGAGAGGCCGGTGACGTGGGGGCGGCGGTCTGTGCGGCGGTCATGATCGGGTCTCCATGTTGCGGCACGATCGGGCAAGCGTGGCACAGAAGATCATACACCCGGATGTTCCCGTGTCTATCCCATTTTACTGACAAAAGAGCATGCAATCTTCGTGCCGCCCCGGTCCGGTGTTTGCATGACTTAACGCGGCGGCGGTGGTTGCCGCTGCGTCCCCCGCACCTGTCGCGAGGATTCTCCGGAGCATATGATCGGATATGAAGCTCTGAACACACGGTGGTCGATATCCACTGCATCGCCTGCACGACGTCTGCGCCGCGACACAGATCCACGTGCATCGAGAAGCAGGCACAGGACGCCGCCTCATGTGCAAATGCGCGACCTTAATGATGGTGCTCCTGGGCGTGATCGTCGTGGCGACGGTCATCTGGCATCGCGGTCTCACACCCGATGCCGCCAGCCAGACCGTCGAGCCGGTCGCGAAACCGGCCGCCCTGCGCCTGGCCCTGGTGCCGGAACGCGACATCTTCGAGCAGCGTCACCGCTACATCGAATTGGCCGACTACCTCACCCCGCGCCTGGGCGAACCGGTCGAGATCGTCACGCTCAACACCTACGAGGCCGTGCTTCAAGACATGGCCGAGGGCAACGTGGAGGCGGCCTTTATCGGCTCGCTGGTCGGCGCCCTGGCGATCGATCGCCTGGACGCCCGCCCGCTGGTCAAGCCTTTGTTGCCCGGGGGTGGCAGCACCTACCGCGGCGTTGTTTTTGTCGCGGCGGACAGTCCGATCCAGTCGATTGAAGACCTGGCGGGCAAAACCATCGCGATGGTGCGGACGACCACGGCCGGCGAATTGTTCCCGTTGGCGCTGATGCGTGAGCATGGTCTGCTCGAAGGGCCGGACGTTCCGAACGTGATCTGGGTCGGCACGCATGACGATGTGATTCTCGAAGTGATGACCGGGCGGGTCGATGCTGGCGCGGCGAAGAATCTGCGTATCGATGCGTTCCATCGCCGGCACCCGGACTTTCGCGTGCGCCGGTTGGCGGAGAGTGCGGCCGTGCCCAACAACGCCCTGATTGTGAGTCCGAAGGCGGCGGCCGTGTGGGGCTCGGCCTTGCGCGAGGCGCTGCTGGCGATGCACGAGGACGCGGCGGGGCGGGCGGTGCTTGATCGCTTCGAGGCCCAGCGTTTCATCGTGTGCGAGGCAGGCGAGTTCGACGCGGTGGCGGTCATGGCCCAGGGGCTGGGTTCGACGTGGGAGCGGATGGAGGTCAGCGGTCCACCGCCGCGTCGCCGGTTGACCGAGGCCGGCGCGGCCTCGACGGAGCCATCGCCGCCCGACCAGACGCCAGGGGGCTGACCATGCTTCGACGCAAGCTGCTGCTGATGCTCGGGCCGCTGGTGGCGCTGCTGGTGGTGGTGGCCATCGTCGCGATCGTCCTGCTTCAGGACGTGCTGCACGGCATGGACCATATCAGCACGCAGGCGCTGGCGGTGGTGGACAAGGTCAATCTGACGGCCGGCACGATCACGCGTGTCGAGGCGGAGCTGTATGACCTGCAACTGGGCCGCGAGCGCCGGCTCGACAACCTGATCGTGGCGGTCGAGCAGGTGCGGGGGCAGATCGACGACCTGGGCGACCACTACCTGGTCACCCGTGAGGAAGGGGCGGAGGCCTACCAGCGCCTGCGCGGCCGCATGCCGCAGTTTGAACGCTATGTGAGCACCATCGCCACCACGCGCAACCCGCGCCTGGCCATGACCCAGAATGACGAGGCGCTGATCCTCACCGTGGCCATGCGCGGCGATATCCTCGAGCTGAGCACCCTTGCCCAGACGCATGCCCGACTGGAGCAGCAGTCAGTGACGACGTACTTTCGCTGGGTGGTGCTGGGGCTGACGTTCGTCTTTTTGTTGGTGATCAACCTGGCGGTGTTCGCCCTGCTGCGTGCGGCCCGGCTGGTGCTGGACCCGGTGGACAAGCTGGTGGCCGCCAGCCGCGAACTGGCCCGTCAGCACTTCGAGCATCGCGTGTGCATGGCCCGCAACGACGAGTTCGGGGAGCTGGCCCAGTCCTACAACGACATGGCCGAGCAGCTTCAGGCCGAGGAGGCCCGGCGCATCGAGACGCTGGGCCAGGTGGCGGCCACGCTCAACCACGAGTTGAACAACGCGATGGCCATCATCGACCTGCAACTGCGGCTGCTGGGCCGGCAGGCCTCGGAAGACCAGCGTCAGCAGAAGCGTCTGCACGAGATTCAGGAGGCCCTGGGCCGCATGGTTCAAACGGTCGCCCGCCTGCGGCAGGTTCGCCGGATCGTGCTGACCGATTATGTGGACGGCACCAAGATGCTGGACCTGGAGCAGTCGGTCGGCGAAGATCATGGCCACGCGCCACCGCATGAGGCGGCAGTCCGCGGCGCCGCAGGCGCGCCGACCGCGACCGGCCGCGCCGGCCAGCCCTGAGTCCGTCCCGTGACCACCATCGATCCGCAAGAGCATGTGCCGACGCTGCTGGTCAACCAGCTCACCTGGCTGGTGCGTCTGCGCTGGGTGGCCGGGGTGGTGGTGATTCTGGGCACGCTGATCGACCAGTTCTGGCTGCACGTGGCGACCGAGCATGCGCGGCTGCTGGGTGTGGGCGGGGCGATCCTGTTTTACAACGTCGGGTTTCACCTGTTGTGCGTCGGCGCGGACGCGCCGGCCCGCGGCTTTCCCGAGCGTGCGGCCTGGGCGCAGATCGGTCTGGACCTGCTGGCGCTCGCGCTGCTTTGCCTCGGGACCGGCGGCCTGTTCAGCCCGCTTCTGGGATTCTTCGTGCTGCACATGGTCTTCGCCAGCCTGCTGCTGCGCCGGCCGGACGCCTACGCAGCGGTGGGGCTCTCGGCCGCCATGCTGCTTGGAGGCCTGTGGCTCTCAAGTCGCTGGCCGCGGACGCCGGCCACATGGGTCGCCGCCGGCTGCTGGATCGCGCTGCTGATCGGCACGGTGCACCTGACCAACCAGATCACCCGCGCTCTGCGCCGCCACCACGACCGGGTGCTCGAGCAGAACCGCGCCATCCGCGAAATGAGCGCCCGTCTGCGCCGCCAGCAGCGGGCCATGGTGCAGCACGAGAAGATGGCGGCGATGGGGCACATGGCGGCGGGCGTGGCGCACGAGATCGCCAACCCGCTGGCGAGCATGGACGGCCTGCTGCAACTGATGGCCCGGCGTGGCGGCGGTGAGCAGGCCGAGGCCATCGCCACGCTGCGCGAGCAGGTCAGCCGCATCAACGAAACACTCAAACAGATGACCCGCTTC
>JAANMW010000187.1_pt1 | contig 69022 bp, 57 predicted proteins | sample 7279671 | NCBI WGS metagenome assembly JAANMW01 (sample SAMN14094541, study PRJNA606508) | bioreactor metagenome | isolation source: A lab-scale SPAN reactor treating ammonium-rich wastewater day 247 | place: Ireland: Galway | collected 2017-09-19 | reverse complement strand
GAGGGCAAGGGCCCTTGCGGCCTGGTCGTCGAGCCGACGGGAGTGGCCAAGATCCATTACGCGCCGTCCTCCTATCCGGTCCTGGTGACGATCACCACCGAGCCCACCTGCCGGCGGCTGAGGCTGGCCCTGTGGAAGTTCCCCAACCGGCCCAACGCCGAGGCCATCGCCGAGTTCCCGGCCAAGGCCGCGGCGGCGCGAGCGGCACTGGCCGAGCTGGACCCGCGCCCGGCAGCGGTCCGGACGTTCGATTACGCCGGGCTGCGCCAGGCGCTGGACTGGGCCAAGGCTCGGCCGGCGGTGGTGAAGGCCATCGGACCGAAGCTGACGAACCTGGAAACCTGGCTGGAGGCCTGCCGGGGTCTGTTCGCCGCCGGCGGACCGGCCGGGATCACCGCCGAGGAGCAGTTCTTGGCCGGCTACCGCGAGCAGGAGCAGATGCTCTGGGAGATCAAGCTCGCCGCGTTGCTCGACTTCTGAAGGGTGGAGGTGTCACCATGCAGTCTCGGATCCTGGCCGTCCTGTGGGCCTGCGCGCTGGCCGGCGCCGCGTTCGCCGAGCCGACCATCGACGAGGAGCAGTCGCTGCGGATGGACTACCTCACGCCGCACACGGCGTGGGCCAGACCGTACGCCCAGGGCGTCACCCGGGTGCTTTTCTTTAGCGACTTCCGTCACTCTCAGGCGCGCGAGATCATCGAGCTGATGGAGCGCTTCGAGGTCAAGGCCGACGCGGTCTACTACAGCCGGCTGGGCAAGGCCTGGCACGGCGAGCAGGCCGGCATCGAGCGTTGCCTCAAACTGCTCGAGCAGCCCTACGACGTCTATCTGTTCAACCAGCTCCCGCTGACCCTGATGACGGCCGAGATGCAGTACAAACTGCTGCAGCGCGTGGCCGACGGGGCGGGACTGGTGCTCCTCGGCGGGAAGGACCCGCGCGTGCTGAAGAAGCCGATTCCGCGCCAGGCGGGCGATCCCGAGGCGGAGCTGTACGCGATTCGCAACGGCCGCGGCGCGCTGCTTCCGGCGATTCCCACCATCGACTACCGCTTCGGCTGGGAGACCGAGTACGACTACGCCCACGAGCGGCTCGGCCGAACCGTGCTCTGGGCCGCGGGCAAGGCCCCGAAACAGAAGCTGGCCATCGAGTTGCCGGCGGCCAAGGTCGACCGGGCGGCACTGCCGGCGGTGGTCGGGACGCTGTCCGCCAACCCGTCGCGGGTCCGGGTCCGCCGGCTGGACGGGACCGTGGTCAGCGACCTCTCCCGCGGCGCGCAGCGCGCGGTGAAGCTGGGCAAGGTGCCGGCCGGGTCGTACCGGCTGGACGCCTGGAGCGGCGACGGGTGGGCCACCGTGCCGTTCGAGGTGACCGCGGCGCGGACGGTCGAGGTGGCTCTCAAGCAGACCTTCGGCGAGGTCGGCGAGGTGCTGGCCGGGACGGTCGCCCTGGGCGGTGAGGCCGCCGCCGGCGAGCAGGTCAAGGTCGAGCTGACCGACCGCCGCGGGCGGGTCTTGGCCGCCAGCGGGCCGGCCGCGCCGACCGATGGTCAGGTCGTGTTCGCCTTCCCGGTCCCCGCGCACACGCCGATGCTGGTCCGAGTCCGCGCGGCGGTGGTCGACGCCGGCGGGGAGGTCGCCGACGGCGAGGCGTACTACAACGTGGTCAAGCGCCATCGCGGGCAGTTCAACTTCGTCATCTGGGACATTCCCGCCGGCCCGGCCGGGCCGCTGGCCGAGGCGCGGCTGGCCGAGCTGGGGATGACCGTCCAGTTGCGCGGAGCGCCGCCGCCGCGGGTGCTGGCCGCCTACGACATCGCCTATGTGCCGTACACCACCCGCATCCTCGACGACAAGGACGACCAGGGGCACATCAAGCCGGTGCCGTGGAACCAGGAGCCGGAGATCGACGAGTACGTCGCGGGGATCGTCGAGAAGTACCGCGGCGCCCGCGAGCACGGGGTGTTCGTCTACTCGCTGGGCGACGAGACGGTCACCCGCGGCTCGGACTCCAGCCCGTCCGACCTGGCGGCGTACCAGGCTTACCTCAAGGACGTCTACGGCGGCCTGCCGGCGCTCAACCAGAGCTGGGGCAGCGAGTTCACGAAGTGGGACGAGATCCAGCTCCTGGACCCCAAGGATCCACGCGAGCTGACCGCCAAGCAGCAGGGCAACTACGCCCGGTGGTACGACCGGCAGGCCTGGGAGTGCCGCAACTTCATCAACTTCTGCGGCCGCTTCGTCGAGGCGTACAAACGGCTCGACCCGCAGGCCCGGACCGGGTTCGAGGGCGCCGGGCGGTTCGCCGTCGGGGATGACCTCGACGGCATCGTCCGCGGCAACACCTTCTGGTCGCCGTACCCGGGTCTGGCCGATTACGTCATCCGCTCCATCGCCCCGCGCGACTTCCCGCGCGGCAACTGGATGGGCTACACCAAGGACGCCGCGCCGCTGATCGACAAGTACTGGCGGATGATCCTCAACGGCTGCGACAGCGTCTGGTACTGGCGCTGGGACGGGATCGGGGAGTGGAACGGCATCCTCAAACCGGACCTGTCGGTCTTCCCGCAGATCGACGAGTTGCTGCGCGACACGCGGATCACCCGCGAGGGACTGGGGGACCTGCTGCTGCGCTACCAGCAGGCGGACGACGGGATCGCGATCCTCTACTCGATGCCCTCGGCCTACGCCGTGACCTGTGCCGACGGGCCCGGGTACGGGACCTACGAGCAGGCGCACCAGGCCTGGATCACCGCCTTGGAGAACCTGGGCCTGGGCTTCCGCTACGTGACCGACGCGATGCTCCGCAACGGCGAGCTGGGCGCGGGCACCAAGGTGCTCCTCCTGCCTCGGGCCGAGGCCCTCAGCGACCGCGAGGCGGCGGTCATCGCCGACTTCGTCAAGGCCGGCGGCACGGTCATCGCCGATGTCCGGCCCGGCCGCTACGACGGGCACTGCAAGCCGCGGGTCAACGGCGCCCTGGACGACCTGTTCAGCGTCGTCACCCGGTCGAAGCCGGCCCTGACCGACGCCACGGTCAAGGTGGCCCTGCCGCCCGGCGGGCCGGCGGGCACCTGGGAGCTGGCCGCGCAGGTAACCGATCCCGGCGTCGCGCCGAAGACCATGGTCCCGCTCGGCGGCAACGACCAGGCGCCGGCGCTGATGGTCCACCAACTGGGCCGGGGGCAGGCCATCTACCTCAACCTGGGCGCGGCGCAGCTCGCCGCCGCCAGCACCCCGGCCATCGCCGCCGTGCCGGGCGCCAACACGCTGCTGGGACAGTGGCTCAAGGCCGCCGGGGTGGCGCCCGAGGTCAAGCTGGTCCGGCCGCTGCCCGCAGAACCGACGGTGATGCGGCCGAATGTCCGGGTGGTGCGTTGGACCGAGGTGCCCAACCAGCTCGTGGCGATTCAGGCCCAGGTCACCCGGGCGGGAGCGGAGAAAGTGCAGCTCAAGCTGGACTCCCCGCGCCGGGTCTACGATCTGAAGGCCGGACGCGACCTGGGCGAGGTGGCGCTGATCGAGCCGATGCTGCAGCCCGGGCGGGCGGAGGTCTACGCCCTGCTGCCGCCGGGCACCGCGCCGAAGGTGGTGGCCGCGCTGGACAACCCGCGCGTGCCGCGCGGCGCGACTCCGGTCTTGAGCCTGAAGATCGACGGCTCGCGCGGCGCCCACGCGGTGCTGGTGACCGGCGCCAGGCCCGACGGCTCGGACGCCGACTGGCTGCGCAAGGTGGTGGTCATCGACTCGGGTACCGCCACGTTGCCGGTGCCCATCGCCCTCAACGACCCGGCGGGCAAGTGGACGATCGGCGTGCGGGAGCTGTTCGCGGGCAAGGTGACCGAGCTGCCGCTGACCGTGATTGGAGAATAGGCCATGCGCTGGATGGTGATGCTCGTGCTGGCCGTCGCCGCGCGGGCGGCCGACGACTACGCGATCGTGGTCTACCCGGCGCCGAAATGCGCGGCGCCGAAACTGGACGGGAAGCTGGACGATCCCTGCTGGGCCGAGGCGCCGGTGGTCAGCGGGTTCATCTGGTACAACAAGAACGAGGCGGTGCCCACGCAGACCTCGTTCCGGGTCTGCTACGACGACCAGGCGATCTACCTGGGCATCTGGTGCGACGAGCCGGCGTTGGACAAGCTCACCCCGCTGCCGCTGCCGCAGGACGCCAAGCAGATCTTCTCGACCGAGGCCATCGAGATCTTCTGGGATCCCGACCACGACCACCAGCGCTACTACCAGTTCGCGGTCAACGCGGCCGGGTCGATCTACGACGCCGAGCGGTGGGAGGCGAGCTGGTCCGGGCAGGCCACGGCCGGCGCGGCCAAGGGTCAGGGCGGGTGGGGGCTGGAGATCCGCTTCCCGTTCGCCCCGCTCAAGCTGACCCCGGCGCCGGGCAAGGTGCTCGGGCTCAACCTGTGCCGCGACCGGACCTTGCTCAAGGATCGTGAGTGGAGCTGCTGGTCGCAAGTCAAGGCCAACTTCCACGACGCGGAGCGGTTCGGGCACGTGGTCCTGTCGCCCACCGCCGAGCAGTTGGCCGCGCTGGGGCCCGAACTGCGCAAAGGCGATCGGAGCGGGCCGATCCGGATCTACGCTCGGGGCGGCTTCGGCGCCGAGACCTACATCGGCCTGGCCCGCCGGTCGCTGGCGCGGGTCGTGGCCAAGCTGAAGACCATGCGGCAGATACGCGAGCGCGAGGCGCCCGCCGCTGCCGCGGCCTTCGACCGCTTGCTGGCCAAGGCCGAAGCCCAACTCGCGCCGGTGCGCGAGGCTCTCGACGGTGAGGTGGACGGCGGCGTGTTCGCGCGCCTCGAGCTGCAACTGGCCACGCTCGAAACGTGGCTGGACCAGGCCATCTGGGAAGCCCGGCTCGAAGCGCTGCTGGCGTCGCTGTGAACGCCGCCTGGCTCGGGCTGCTGGCGGCCCTGACCGCGCTGGCCGCCGCACCGGTGACCATCGACGGCGACATGGCCGAGTGGGCTGGCGCCGCCGGGTGGACGGTGCCGGAGGCTGCCCGCCGGCAGGCCAACAGCCCGCGCGGGGCCGTCGAGCGGGTGGCCGTCCGGCACGACGACCAGTTCCTCTACTGCCTGGTGGTCTTCACTCAGCCGCGCCCGTTCCGCGACGCCACACAGGACGGCTTCGCCGACGGCTTCTGGTCCAACACGCGGTACCTGCAGCTCGATACCGATCTCGACGGCCGGGTGGACTACTACACCAACCAGATCAAAGGCCGGCGGCCGGGGCTCAACAACACCTACGTGGTCCACTACGTGCCCGCCGGCGACCAGCCCAAGGCGGCCACCTACCTTTGGTACGAGGGCTCGCCCACCGCCCGGCAGGCGCCGCCACTGGGCCAGTTCGCGCCCGACGGTCGGAGCCTCGAGCTGCGCGTGCCCTATTCGCGCGGGACGACCGAGGACGGCGCCACCGTGCCGGTGCCCGGCGACCGGGTCGGCGTGCAGGTCTTGATGAGCTACCGCGACCAGACCGGCACCGCGGCCAAGTGGGTCGGCGAGCGGTACCCGGCCGAGCACGCCTGGCTGCTCTACTCCCTGACCGACGGCACCCTGACGCTCCGCGAGCCGAGCGACAACCGCGGCCTGCGGCTGCGGCTGCCACGCCTCTCGGACGTCACCGCCGCCGAGGCGAAGCTGGTCGAGACCGGTCCCTTCCAGCTCAACCGCGACGGGCAACCGAGCCGGGCCACGCGGGCGAGGCTCGGCTGGGACGCCAACCGGATGCGGGTGGTTGTCACCTGCGAGGAGGCCGATCCCGCGGCGGTGGCCGCCACCGTCACCGCCCGCGACGGGCCGGTCCACCGCGACGACTGCGTCGAGCTGTTCCTGGACGTCAACCACGACCGGCGTAGCTTCCACCACCTCGCGGTCAACCTGAATGGCGCCGTGGCCGACGCGTGGCGGATCGGCAACCAGTTTGGCCGCGACGCCTGGGACGCCGAGGTGGCGGTCAAGACCAGCCGCGGCGAGACCGGTTGGACGGTGGACCTGATGATCCCGTTCGAGTCGGCCTTCGGCGTGCGTCCGCGGCCGGGCGAGGTGTGGGGTATCAACTTCGGCCGCGAGCGGCACGCCGCGCCGGCCGAGTACAGCACCTGGGCGCCGCTGCTGGGCAGCTTCCTCCAGCCTGAGCGGTTCGGTGAGGTGCTGTTCGTCGAGGCCGACGGCCGCGAGCCCGGGTTCGAGGTGGTCTCGCGCGGCTGGCTGTCGCTCGACGGCAACGGCGAGCGGAACGCATTGGCGGTGGTCTGCGCCAGCGACCGGCCCACCGAGGTGTCAGTCACCGCGACGCGGCTGGAGCCGGGCAAGCCGGAGGTGACTAGCCGCGCCAAGGCGGCGCTGGTGCCGGGCGAGCGGCGCGAACTGACGGTCCGCTACGACGTTACCGACGAGGACACCCAGCGCTTCAGGTTCGAGCTGGCCACCGGCGGCAAGGTCCAGTACCGCAACGAGTACCCGGCCCAGAAGACCCGCTTCCCGCGAGTCTTCGCGGTCCCCGACGCGCTGTTTGGAGAGCTGCTCTCGGACCGGCCGATGGGCCTGGCGCGCGACGGGGTGATCTATTGGTCGCTGGGCCGCGACCTTAACGGGATGCGGCCGTTCGCCTTGCAGTACGGCCAGCGCTACGTCTACGACGAGATGCTCGACCTGTTCGCCCAACACCGGCTGATGATCCTCGACAACGCCTACACGCTGACGGTGCCGGTCTACCATCAGGATGTGGAGCACCGCCGGCGCGGCACGCGGGGGCTGCTCTACCCACCGACCAAGGAGTTTCCGGACCCGGCCGGGATCGACAAGTACCTCACCGCGACGCGGGAGTGCGTGGCCGCCAATCGCGACATCCTGTGGGGGATCTACGCCGGCGACGAGGCCCACGAGCACGCCCGCCGGCTGGTGGCCAAACGGTGGGCGGCCAAGGCGCCGGACGATGCCTGGATCCGCGAGCTGGACGCGACGGTCCGCCGCGACTACGGCCACGGGAAGTACGGCCTGCCGACGCCCGACGACAGCGATCCCTTCCGCTGGCTGGCGCTGAACCGCTGGCTCAACGCGACCATGCAGCAGGTGGCCGAGAAGCTGAAGGCTTGGCGCGACGCCGAGGCGCCGGGGCTGAAGCTGATCTCCTGGGACCCGGTTGCGGCGCTGCAAGGTTTGGACTTCGGCCGGTGGGGCGAGACTTTCGACGTGATCACCCACCAGCTCTACCCGAGCCGTGACCCGAACCGCTGCGAGTTCGGGTTCATCACCAAGGTGCTGGTCGACCTGACCGCGCGAGAGGCCGGCGGGCCGGAGGTCTGGCCCTGCGCGCACGTCGAGCACTACGCCGGGGCGTTCACCCCGGAGGAGGTCAACGAGTACCTCAGCCAGGTCTTTCGCAACGGCGGGTTGGGGCTGCACCTGTACTTGGCCGACACCGTCGGGCGGAGCGCCGGGAAGGGCTGCACCTGGTTCGACTTCTACGGCTCGCCGCCGCGCTGGCGGGCGCTGATGCAGACCGTCGACCGGCTGCGGACGATGAACCGGCCGGCCCTGCCGGCCGCGTCGAAGGCGGCGATCCTGCTCGCCACCGACACCATGAACGCCGCCCCGGACGAGGGCCGCCGGCCGGACGAGGCTGAGGCCCTGTACGACTTCCTCGGCCCCTGGGCGCGCCGCTGGTTCCAGTTCATCGACGACAACCAGCTCGAGCGCGGCGATCGCCGGCTGGCCGACTACAGCGTGGTCCTGGTGCCGTTGCTGTCCATCACCCGCAAGGTGGTGGTCGAGCGGCTGGAGGCGTTCGTCCGGGCCGGCGGGCAACTGGTGGTGTTCGATCCCGAGGCGCTGACCTGGTACGACGACGGGACCTCGGCCGAGGCGGACCGGCTCCGGCTGCTGGGCGTCAAGCCGGGCGCGGCGATCCAGCCGGCGAAGTTGGTCACCCGCCGTGGGGAGCTGCCGCTCTACGGCGCCGGGCGGCGGGTGGCGGCGGACGCCGCCGAGGTCACCTTCCGCTTCGACACCGGCGAGCCGGCGCTGATCCACCACCCGCTGGGCCAGGGCGCGGTCGATTGGTTCGCCACCAATCCGCTGCAGTTCAAGGCGTTGGGAGACCCGGCCTGGCGGGACTTCTTCGCCGCCATCGCCGACGATCTGAAGCTGCCCCGGACCGACCTGTGGCGGTTCAAGCTCCCGCCCTTCGACCGCGCGCGGGCCGAGCAGGAGCCCGGCGTCTGCCTGACCGGCAACTACCTGCTGTGGGACAACAACAGCCCGCTGGACGTGGGCAACGCGCGTTTGGCCGGCAGCTACCGCTACTCGCTGGCGCCCGACGCCTGGCGCGACGAGGGCGGCGAGGGCGACCTTCCCTTCGACCGCGGCGACCTGACCGACCGCCGCCAGGCCCCGTCGGCCGGCGACTGCTTCGTCGCGGACAAGGAGCTGCGGGCCAAGGCGCCGCCGGTCACCGCCTGGGCCGTGTCGTGGAAGCAGACCGCCCCGTTCGATCTGACCTTCGACCTGCTCGAGCCGCGCGAACTGGACCGGGTGCGGTTCTTCTACAGCGGGCAGTTGCCACCGGTCAACTGCTACGGGTCGAGCGACGGCCAGCAGTGGGCGCGGCTGGCCGGCGTGGCCGGACAGCCGAGCACCGCTGACGTGCCGGACGTGGTCCTGCCGGTCGCCGGCCGGCACCGTTACCTGCGCCTCTCGTTCGGTCCGCGCGGGGCGGACCAGCGACTGACGCTGGCCGAAGTGGAGATTTGGGGCAAGCGGTAACCTGACGGAAGGACGGACGCGCATGGGAGAGATGGAGCCGCTGCGGCGGGTGGTCGATCTGGACGTGGGCGAGCAGGTCGAGGTGACGCTGGCCGACGGCGCGACGGCGCGGGTCAAGCTGCTCGGCACGCGGGTGCGCCGCGATTCGTTGTGCGACGGAGTGCGGCAATGCTGGGCCGACCTGGAGGTCAACGGCGAGCCGGTGACCGTCGAGTCGAACAACTACCGGCTGCCGGTGGCGGCGGCGGGGGCGCGGGTGGACTGCCCCATCACCCACGACTACTACACCACCGCGCACGGCGACGCCTGGGCGTTGCGCCGGGCGGCCAGGATTCGGCTGTGGCCGGCGGACGGCCCGCTGATGCCGCCCGGCAGCTTCATCTATCCGGTCCGGCAGCGCTGGCTCGCCAGCTTCACGCAGATGGGCAACGAGCCGGTCTACGTCGATGGCGGCGACCTGCCCGGCCCGCGGAAGATCTACTACCACAACGGCCTGGACATCGGCGGGCCGGACGCCGTGGTGCCGGTCCGCTCGGCCACCGACGGGGTGGTGGTGGTCCGCGCCACCGAGGTGCTGGACGAGAGCGACCTGCGCGAGTACGGGCGCTACGACCGGGTCTGCGTCCGCGACCGGCAGGGCTGGTACTACCGCTACAGCCACCTCGACCAGATCGCCGACAACGTCGTACTGGGCCAGCCGATCCGGCAGGGCGACCCGATCGGGATCCTGGGCAAGGAAGGCTCCAGCGGCGGCTGGGCACACCTCCATTTCGAGGTCCGGGCGAGGCAGCCGTCGGGGCTCTACGCCACCGAGGAGGGCTACCCGTTTCTGTGGGAGGCCTGCCTGGCCGAGCACCGGCCCGAGGTGATCGCCGTGGCCCGGCCGCACCACCTGCTGCGAGTCGGTGAGCAGGCCGCCCTGGACGCCTCCCGCTCCTGGAGCGCGGCCGGGCCCATCGCCCGGTACGAATGGCGGTTCAGCGATGGAACGACCGCCGCCGGCGAACGGGTGACCCGGCGGTACGACACGCCGGGAATGTGGTGCGAGACGGTGGCGGTGACCGACCCTGCGGGTCACGTGGCCTACGACTTCGCCGTGGTGCAGGTGCTCGATGCCGACTCGCCGCGCGGCACGCCGTCGATCCACGCCGGGTACTGGCCGACCCTGGGCCTGCGCGCCGGCGAGGAGGTGACCTTCCAGGTGCGCAGCTTCCGGACCGAGCGCGGCGGCGAGGTGTGGGACTTCGGCGACGGCTCGCCGACGGTCGAGGTGGCCTCCGACGGCAACGCGGACCGGCACAACCCGGACGGCTACGCGCGCTGCACCCACGTCTACCGGCAGCCGGGCGACTACCTGGCCACGGTCACCCACACCACCGATGCCGGCGTCACCGCCACCGCCCGGCTGCACGTCCCGGTGGCGTCGCGGTGACCGCGCCGCGGTGAAGGAGAACCGCTCCGGACGCGAATTGCCACCTCGCCGCGCGGCGGCGAGGAGCGTACGATGGCGAAGATCCCGATTGGTCTGCAGCTCTACTCGGTGCGAGAGGACTGCAAGCAGGACTTGCCCCGGGTCCTGGAGGCCGTCTCCAAGATGGGCTACGTGGGCGTCGAGTTTGCCGGGTACTACGACCACCCGGCCCCGGAGCTGCGCCGGCTGCTGGACGACAACGGGCTGGTCTGCTGCGGCACGCACACCGGGATCCCGTCCCTCCTGGGTGACGAGCTCGAACGGACCATGGAGTTCAACCGGGTGTTGGGCAACCCTTACCTGGTGGTCCCCGGCCTGCCCCCCGAGTACCGCGACAGCCGCGCCGCCTGGCTCAAGACCGCGGCGCTGTTCAACGACATCTCGGAGCGCGTTCGGCCGCACGACTTCTACACCGGCTACCACAACCACTACATCGAGTTCTCGGCCATGGACGGCGAGCTGCCCTGGGACACCTTCTTCGCCAACACCAAGCCCGAGGTGTTGATGCAACTCGACACCGGCAACGCGCTCCACGGCGGCGGCGATCCGGCGCCGTTCATCGAGCGCTACCCGAACCGGGCGCTGACCGTCCACCTCAAGGAGTACTCGGCCACCAACGACAAGGCGCTGATCGGCGAAGGCGACGTCGACTGGCCGGCGATCTTCTCCCTGTGCGAGTCCGTGGGCGCCACGCGCTGGTACATCGTCGAGCAGGAAAGCTATGCCTACCCGCCGTTGGAGTGCGTCGACAAGTGCCTCCAGAAGCTGCGGGCGATGGGCAAGTGAGCCGGCCGCCGGCGGTGGCGAGTCGGGCGTGGCGGCCGGTTCTGCTGCTGGCCGCTACGTCCCTGGCGGTGGCCGCCCCGAGCCGTGAAGCGGTGCTCGACCACGCGCTCAAGGCCGGCGAATCGACCTGGGTCAAGGCCACCGAAGGGCCGGAGCGGCTGGGCGCGCGGGAGCTGTTCCAGTACGCCCTGACCCTCTGCGAAGCGGACCGGCGGACCTGGCGCGTGCCGCTGCTGCTGCAGCGCGCCGCCGATCTCCAGGACCGCGACCCGGCCAGCCCCGGCTACGGCAACTTCCGCTGGTACGCCCGGCAGGACACCGTCCTGGACTACAACGCGGTCGAGTTCTGCATGCAGCAGGCGGTGGTGCTGTGGAACCGGCACCGCGCGCTGCTCGACGACCTCGGCCGGGCGGCGCTGCGGGAGCTGATGGCCTACGGTCTGGAAGGCTGCCTGCGCCACCGGGTGCCCAGCAGCTACACCAACATCGCCTTGATGAACGCCGGCAACCTGGTCCTGTTGGGCGAGGCGCTCGACCGGCCGGACGCCGCCGACGAGGGCCAGGCACGGCTGAACGCGTTCGTCTTCTACACCTGGCAGGCCGGGATCCACGAGTTCGGCAGCTCGACCTACTACGGCACCGATCTCGACGATCTGGTGGTCCTCGAACGGCTCGCCGTCCGGCCGCCACTCAAGGAGACCGCGCAGGCGTTGCTGACGCTGTTCTGGACCGACCTGGCCGCCTGCTGGTTCGCGCCCGGTCAGAAGCTGGCCGGGGCGCGCAGCCGCGAGTACGACTACCGCTTTGGCACGGGCTACCTCGACGTGCCGCTGTGGGTCGAAGGCTGGCTCCCCGACGACGCCACCGGCGGGGGAACCGCGGCCACGCTGTCGCTGTCGGCCGGCTGGCACCCGCCGGCGCGGCTGAAGACCCTCAACGAGACGGTCTACCCGCGCCTGGTGCGGCAGAGCTGGGGCCAGGCCGAGGCCGAGAGCCGGACGACCTGGATCGGGCGCCACGTCGCCCTGGGCACCTCGTCGTCGGCGTACCACAGCATGGACGTGCTCCTGGCCGCCGACCTGGACGGCCCGCGCCGGCAGGCCCGGATCGGCTTCATCCCCGATGGGCGGCACGATCCGTACGGCACCAAACGGGTGGCCGAAGGGCCGCACGACAAGGCCATCCACCTCCGTCCGTTCTGGACCGCCGCCCAGCGCGGTCGCGATGCGCTGGGGCTGGTCGTCTACCGTGACGGCGACCTGCCGCCGGAAACCCAAACGCTTGAATCACACCTGCTCCTGCCCCTGGAGGTGGACTCGGTCTGGGTCGGCGACGAGCGGGTACGGGTGGCCGTCGACCAGCCGTTCGACCAGGTCGTGGCACCGGGCCGGCCGGTGGTGGTGGCCAACGGTCCCGGCGCGGTGGCGATCCGGGTCTTGTGGACCCGCGGCCGGGGCGGCGTGTCGGCGCCGGTGCGTCTGATCCACGACCGCGGCGAGCGGGTGCTCCGCCTGACGGTGCTCCATCACGCCGCGGCCGGGGCCGACGGGCCGCGACCGGGCGCCCTGTTCTGGGTCCGTGCCGCCGACGAGCTGACCGAGGACATCCTGACCGCCTGGCGGCAGGGCTTCGCGGCGGCACCGGCCGAGGTGACCGCCGGCACGAGCGAGATCACCGCCGCGGTGACCGGGCAGGACGGCAGCTTGGGCCTGTCCGCCGCGGCGCCGTACGCGGCGCCCGCGAGGCTGGAGCCGGCGCCGTACCGCGGGGTGCTGGAGTTGAACGGGGTCGAGCTGGGCCGGCCGCTGGTGGAGGTGCTGCCACCGGTTCGCGATTACCTGCGCGACCTGCGCGAGCAGCAGCCGGTTACGGTCGGCGTCGAGCCGGTCGAGCTCGAGGCCGAGGCCGGGGTGGTCGTCCCACCGATGGCCCGGGGCCGGGACGAGAGGGCCTCGGGCGGCGCCTTCGTCTGGGCGCCCGGCCAGCCCGGCGGGCGGGGCGGGCTCAGCGGCAGCGTCTCGTGGCAACTCGACGTGCGCGAGGCCGGGCGGTACTACCTCTGGGGCCGGGTCCAGGCGCCCACGCCCGACGACGACTCGTTCTTCGTGCAGCTTGTTGGTGAGCGCGAGCTGCTCCCGCCGATGGCCTGGCACACCGGCACCGCCGAGAGCTGGACCTGGAGGCCGGTGACGCTGGGACCGGCGACCGAGCCGACCGCGGTGGAGCTGCCCGCCGGCCGCTGCGCCCTGTGGCTCCTGTGCCGCGAGGACGGAGCGCGGATCGACCGCCTGCGCCTCGCCCGAAAGGCCGACGATGGACCGCACTGAGACGCCGCGTGAGCGGGTGCTGACTGCTCTGGACCACCGCCAGCCGGCCCGGGTCCCGTTCGCCTGGGGCTTCGGCACCACCGGCGAGATGGCCGCGCGGATGGTCGCGCACCTGGAGCCTCAGGGGATCGTCTGGCACCGCCTGCGTCAGGTGACCGGCGACATCCAGGCCATCGCCGGCCCCGACCTGGGCCCGCCGCCGCCGGCCGGGCAAGACTTCTGGGGCATCCGCCGGCAAACGCAGAGCTACGGCGACGGCGCCTACTCGGAGTTCGTCGACTTCCCGCTGGCCGGGATCGACACCGTGGCGGAGATGGAGGCCTACCCGTGGCCCGACCCGGGCCGCTTCGGCGCACCGGACACCGCCGCCCTGGACCCGGACCGCGCCGTGCGGCTGCACGGCGGCAACCCGTTCGAGATCTACTGCTGGCTGACCGGGCTCGAGGAATCGCTGTTCAACCTGGTCGAGCGGCCGGCGGTGGTGGGCGCGGCGATGGACGCCATCACCTCGTTCTTCGAGCGCCGGCTGAGTCGGTGGCTGGAGGCGGCGGGCGAGCGGGTCGATCTGGTCTTCCTGGCCGACGACCTGGGCGGGCAGACGGGGCCGCTGCTCTCCCCGGGCATGTACCGCCGGCTGCTGCAACCGTACCACCGCCGCCTGGCCGACGTGGTCCACGACACCGCGCTCGGCGCGCGGGCGATGTACCACACCGACGGCTCGGTTTACGACCTGCTGCCCGACCTGCTCGACGCCGGCGTCGACGTGCTCGAGGCGGTCCAGGTGGATTGCGCCGGGATGGACCCCGAGCGGCTGAAAGCCGAGTTTGGCGACCGACTCTCGTTCCACGGGGCGATCAGCGTCCAGCAGCTCTTGCCGCGGGCGACCGCCGACCAGGTCGCCGCCGAGTGCCGTCGCCTGGTCAGCGTGTTTGGCCGCGGCGGCGGCTACATCGCCGCGCCGGCGCACGCCATTCAGGTCGGCACGCCGCCGGAAAACGTGCTGGCCATGCTCCGCGCGGTGCTGGGCGACGACGACTACGAGGAGGCCGTGGCGGCGTCGCGAAAGACGTGATCCCATGAACGTTCGCGAGCGGTTCCTGGCGACTCTCCGCGACGGGCAGGCGGGCTGCGCGCCGCACTTCGAACGGGCGATTCGCGACGAGGTGGTGGCCGCCTGGGCGGCGGACGGCCTGGCGCCCGAAGAGGTCCAGCGCCTGATGGCCTGGGACCGCTGGCAGCTCGGCGGTCAGGCCGGCGCGCCGGCCTTCGACCTCCGCCCGCGTCCGCCGCTCGAGCGGCCGGTGGCCGACCTGGACGACGCCGCGGCGTGGTGGTCGCGGTTTGCCGACGATCCGGCGCTCCCCGAGACCTGGGCGGCCGAGGCCGAGGCGGTGCGCGAGCGCGACTGGCCGCTGGGCCTGCACGTGTGGCGCGGGATCCTCCAGACGCTGGGCATCGCCGACGGCCACACGCTGGTCGACGTGCTGCTCTTCCTGGCCGACTACCCGGATCGGGCGGTGGCCATGATGGACCACTACTCGGACTGGGTGGCGCGGCTCCTGGAGCGCGCCCTGGCGGACGTGGCGCCGGATTTCCTGGTCCTCGGCGAGCCCATCGCCAGCCACCACGCTCCGGTCATCTCGCCGGCCATGGCCAGCCGCTTTCTGGCGCCCTGCTACCGCAAGCTGATCGACCTCGGCCGGCGGCACGGGATCACGCTCTTCGCCTACGACAGCTACGGGCAGATCGGCCCGCTGCTGGAGATGGCCGTCGAGTCCGGCTGCAATGTGCTCTGGCTCGGCCAGGCCGGCACGGTCGGGCTCGACTACCGCGAGCTGCGCCGGCGCTTCGGGCCGGGCCTCGGGCTGATGGGCGGGATCGACGCGCGGATCCTGCGGGCCGGGCCCGAGGCCATCGAGCGCGAGCTGCGCCGGGTGGCGCTGCCGCTGCTTCAACAGGGCCGCTACCTGCCGATGCTGGACGATCGGGTGCGCACCACTACCCCGGCGGCCGGGTTCGCCGCCTACCGCGCCGCGCTCGACCGGCTGCTGGCCGAGACCCGATCCTGAGCCGGCGGGGAGGTTGCCGGCCGGCGGCGGCCAATCCGGCTGGCCGCCGGAGACCTCGTTGCGGTTGGCGCGCGCCCTGTTGATCGGCCTGCTGCTCGCCCCGGTGAACGCCTACTGGGTGATCCAGATGGAGCGCGTTCACGCCGGGCCGTACGTCACCTCGATCTCGCTGTTCGCCAACGTCGTCTTCTGCCTGGCCATCCTGGTCGCCGCCAACTGGGGCCTGAAACGGGTCTGGCCGCGGGCCGCCCTGGGCGCCGGCGAGCTGATGCTGATCTACACCATCCTGTGCGTCGCCAGCGCCATGGCCGGCATGGACTACCTCCAGGTCCTGGTCATGATCCTGGGCCACGCGAGGCAGTTCGCCACGCCCGAGAACCAGTGGGAGAGCTTCTTTCCGCACATCCCCAAGTGGCTGCTGGTGTTCGACGCCGAGGCCGTGGGCCGTTTCCACGGCGGGCACGCCAACTTCTTCGAGCCGGAGAACTACCGGCCGTACCTGGTCCCGTGCCTGGCCTGGCTGACGGTGGTGGCCGGGCTGCTGGTGGCCACCCAGGCCACCGACATGCTTCTCGCCAGGCCGTGGATCGAGCGCGAGCGGCTGACCTTCCCGGTCCTCGAGATGCCGTTGGCCCTGGTCCGCGAGCGGCCGGCCTACTTCCGGCAGCCGGTCTTTCTGGCCGGGATGATCATCCCCATTCTGTGGGGCGGGCTGAACGGCCTCCACGTCCTCTACCCGGCGGTGCCGGAGCTCAAGGTCCGGGCCTTCGACCTGGTTCAGGGCTCGCCGCTGCGGATGCTCCGCGCGATGCGCTGGATGCCCGTCACCTTCTATCCGTTCGCCATCGGCTTGGGCTATCTACTGCCGACCGATCTGCTCTTCTCGTCCTGGTTCTTCTACTTCTTCTGGAAGCTCGAAGTCGGGTTGATGGCGCTGCTGGCCTGGGATGTCAACCCGAAGATGCCGTACCCGGAGCAGCAGGCGTACGGGGCCTGCATCGCGCTGGTGGGCTATCTGGCCTACACCTCGCGCGGCTACCTCCACGAGGTCGCCGAGGCGCTCCGCGGGCGCGGGCCGCAGGTCGCTCGGGCGCGGGAGTTCAAGCAGTCGCTGGTGGCGCTGGCGGCCGGGGCCGGGTACCTGGTCTGCTTCAGCCGGCTGACCGGCATGTCACCGCTGGCCATCGTCCTGTTCTGGACGGCCTACGCGGTGATCGTGGTGGCGGTCACCCGGATGCGCGCCGAACTGGGCCCGCCGGTCCACGACTTCCACCGCACCGGCCCGGAACTGATGATCGTCCCGTCGGTGGGCAGCCAGAGCTTCACCGCCCGGGACCTGGTCATGTTCAACCTCTACTGGTGGTTCAACCGCAGCTACCGCAACCTGCCCATGGCGCATCAGATCGAGGGCCTCAAGGCCGCCCACGAGACCGGGGTCCGGCCGGGTTGGTTCCACGCCGGGGTGTTTCTGGGCGGGATCGTCGGCGCCGCGGCGGCGTTGGTCTCGTACCTCTACCTGGGCTTCAAGCTCGGCGCCGCCGGCGGATTCCACTCCGGCTTCGGCTACGGCTGGGCCAACTTCGGGCAGATCATGAACTGGCTCAGCCGGCCGACCATGCCCGACCACGCCGCCACCGGCGCCATCGCCACCGGGCTGGCCTTCAGCCTGTTCCTGCTGGCCATGCGGCTGCGCTTCCTCGACTGGCCGTTCCACCCCATCGGGTTCGCCATCGCCAGCGGCTGGAGCATCAATCTGGTCTGGCTGCCGATGCTCATCGCCTGGGTGGCCAAGGTCAGCATCATCCGCTGGGGTGGCCGCCGCGGGTACGTCCGGCTGCGGCCATTCTTCCTCGGCCTGATCCTCGGCGAGTGCCTGATGGGCTCGTTCTGGGCAGTGATCGGCGTACTTTTCGAGATCCCTGTCTACAGCTTCTGGGGCGCCTGATCGGGAGCGGCTCCCAGAAACGGTGTCTGACACCGTTTCTGGCCTGACACCGTTTCTGGTTGCGCGGGTGAAGGTCGTCAATCGTCGCGGCGGGCGACGCAGACGACCGAGACGCCGCAGGGAAGGTTGCCGTGGCGCAGCCACCACGCCTCCCACCGCACCGTCGCCAGGCAGAACCGGTTGAGCAGCTCGGGCAACTCGATCAGGGCCGCGTGCGGCCGCTCGCGGTGCGGGCGCAGACGCTCGCTCAGCCGCACCACCACCGCCAGCGGCAGGAGCAGGCTGATGCAGTAGGTCAGCCGCTCGATCGCCAGTCCGGCCTGCTCGACCCGGCCGCGGAGCATCCGGGCGGTGTACCGCCGAAAGTGGTCCAGGGCCACGTCGTGCTGGCTCCACAGGAACTGGTAGGCGGGCACGGTCAGCAGCAGCCGCCCACCGGGCACCAGGACCCGCTTCATCTCGGCCAGCGCGGCGGTGTCGTGGTCGATGTGCTCGACCACGTCCAGGGCCGTGACCAACTCGAAGCTGCGGTCGGCGAACGGCAGCCGGCAGGCGTCGCCGGCGAGCAGCCGGTCGAGCCCCCGGCGCTGGGAGAAGTCCAGCGCGGCGCGGTACGGGTCGAGCCCGTAGGTGTCGCCGAAGCGGCCCAGCATCTGCATGGTCGAGCCCGAGCCGCAGCCGACGTCAAGCACGCGGCGGTGGTCGGCCGGCGGCAGGTGCTGCTCGAGCAGCGAGGCGATCACCGCCTTGCGACCGACGAACCACCAGTAGTGGTCCTCGAACGCGAACATCCGGGCATGCTCGTCCGGCCGCATCGGTTCCTCTGCCGCTCGGCCGCCTTGACGCCGGTCCGAGGGGGACCGTATGATAGGGACACCTCTCCGGTCGTGTCAACCGGCCCGGCGCGGCCCCCGGGCGCTCCGGGCGATGGCGCAGGGAAGCGATGAATCGCGCTCTAGGATGGGTTCTGTTGGCTTTCGCTCCGCTGGCGGCGTGGTCCGCGGAGGAGCTCTTGGCGCCCACGGACCAGGTCGTATTCGTGCGCTCCGGCGACCTCTGGTCGGTCGCCGGCGACGGCCGCGGACTGCGGCAACTGACCCATTCCCCCGGCCGCGAGGTGCGCCCGATGGCCTCGCCCGACGGCCAGGCCATCGCCTACGAGGTCTACGATTCCGACCGCGCCGACTACAGCCTGTGGACCATGTCGCCCGACGGCGGCGCGGTCCAGGTGGTGGTCGAAGGAGCCCGTTATGCGGCCTGGTCGCCCGACGGCGGCCGGCTGCTGTTCGCCATGCAGCGGCGGAGCAGCTTCGACATCTTCATGGCCAACCGCCGCGGTGAGGAGTTGTTCCGGCTGCTAGAAACCCCGGAGCAGGAGTATTTTCCGTGCTGGTCGCCCGACGGCGGCGAAATCGCCTTCGTCCGGCAGATCCGGGAGAACAACCAGGCCCGCGAGAGTATCGTCGTCCGTAGCGCCTTGGGCGAGGAGCGCGAATTGGTCTCGCTGGTCGGGCGGAGCATCTCCTCGCTGAGCTGGGCGCCGTCGGCAAAGCTCTTGTTCAGCGCCCGCGAGCGGGCCGGGTCGGGGATCGACCAGCTTTATCTGTTGGCACCCGACGCGGAGAAGCCGCAGCCGGTGACCGAAGGGCCCGAGACCGCCACCCAGGCGGCCTGGACCCCCCTCGGCGGGCTGGTCTACGTGGCCGCCCGGCGCGGCCAGCCGCGACTGCGGCTCCGCGGCCCGGACGGCGAAGACCAGGCGCTGGCGTTTTCGCTCGACGGCGATAGCGAGCCGACGGTGCTCCCCGGCCCGAGCCGGCGCGCGCCGCAGATCTATGTCCTGGGCCGGCGCAGCTACTACCTGCCAGCGCCGCGCCTGGTCGACGGCGACGTGCTGATCCCGGCGGGCGATCTGGCCACCCAGCTCGGGCTGTCGATGTCGGTCACCGACGAAAAGGTCCACTTGACCAGCCCGCGGCTGACCGTGTTGGTGGACGCCGTGGCCGGGAACGTGACCGTCAACACCGCGGTCGGCCCGCAGACCAGCGCCCTGGTCCCCCCGCCGGCGACCGTCGCCAAGGTGGTCATGATGCCGCTGGGTGCGTTGGCCAAGGTGTTCGGGTTGACCGCCGAGTGGCAGCCGGACGAGCGCGTCTTGCGGATCGGCGGAGCGCAGGCGGCCAAGCCGGCGGCGCCGTGAGAACGGAGGACAGCAGCGTGCGACCAGATGGACGGGCGGCCGACCAGATGCGCGAGGTCGAGCTGGCGGTGGGCGTCAGCAAGTGGGCCGAGGGCTCCTGCGAGATCGCGGTGGGGGACACCATCGTGATGTGTACCGCCAGCGTCGAGGAGAGCCAGCCGCCGTTCCGGCGGGACGGCGAGCTCGGCTGGGTCACGGCCGAGTACGAGATGCTCCCGCGCAGCACCGGCGAGCGGCGGCGGCGCGCCAGCCGGTCGAACAGCCCCGATTCTCGGTCGCTGGAGATCTCCCGGCTGGTCGGCCGGGCGCTGCGCAGCGTGGTCGACTTCCAACTCCTCGGCCCGCGCACGGTGACCCTCGACTGCGACGTGCTCCAGGCCGACGGCGGAACGCGGGTGGCCTCGGTCACCGGGGCCTACGTCGCCATGGTCGAAGCCTTCGAGTGGCTGCTGGCGCGCAGGAAGATCACCCGTCTGCCGGTCAAGGACAGCGTGGCGGCGATCAGCGTCGGGGTGGTCGGCGCCGACGAACTGCTGGACTTGTGCTACGCCGAAGACTCCCGCGCGGCGGTGGACCTGAACGTGGTCATGACCGGCCACGGCCGGCTGGTCGAACTCCAGGGCACGGGCGAGGAGCGGCCGTTCAGCCGGGAGCTGCTGGTCCGCCTGCTGGACCTGGCCGAGAAGGGCACCGCCGAGTTGACGGTCCTTCAGCAGCAGGTGCTGGCAGGCGAGTGAGGCCCGTCTGGCGCCTGACCTCCGTAGGGGTGGCATGGGCATCCCGGCCAGGCGCTTCCGCCTCCGGAGGTCGGTTCGCGAGCCGCCCGACGCGAAGTGCCGCGCGGGTCATCACCTGACGCGGCGCTCGCCGCCTCTTCCGGCGCTGCGCGCCATTTCTTGCAGCGGAGAAGGGGTGGGCGGGCCGACCTGTGGCATGGCCATCCTGGCCATGCGCATGGGCTGGCAGCCCAGGCCACTTGCGCTCGCCGCCGGAATGAAGGTAGACTCGCTTGCGTTCAGTAAGCTGCGCCGTCGTGGGGAAGTGCCGTGCGCAAGCTGTTGCTCGCTCTGTTGGTCGCCTCGCTGAGCCACGCCGCCGAGACCTACGTGGTCGCCGCCGGGGTCGAGCAGTACGACGACTCGGGCATTTCCACGCTGGCCTACGCCGCCACGGACGCGAAAACGTTCGCCGAGGCGCTGCAAGGCGCCGGAGTGCCGGCGGGGAACATCAAACTGTACACCAGCGACGCCACGGACTTTCGGGGCCGGCCGACCCGGTCCAACCTGCTGCGCGCGCTGCAATGGGGCCGGGAGATGTGCCGGCCCGGCGACACGCTGATCTTCCTGTTCTCCGGCCACGGGATCCAGCAGGGCGACGAGGCGTACCTGTTGACCATCGACAGCAACCGCGACCTGCTGAACGACACGGCTCTGTCGTCGCGGCTGATCCCCAAGGCGCTGGACGGGTTCCAGGGCGCGCACCTGCTGCTGATCGTCGACGCCTGCCGCAACAACCCGGCGGCGGGGAAGGGCGGGGAGAATGCGGCGCTGGACGAGCGGTTCGCCAAGGCCATGCGGCCGCGGCTGGACCCGGCGGCCGCCAGCCTCCCGGAGCCGGCGGTGCTGCTGGCCTGCGCGGCGGGCGAGCGGGCTTGGGAGATGCCGGAGCAGGGCAGCGGGGCGCTGGTCTACTGGCTGCTGCGCGGGCTGACGGGCGAGGCGGGCGTGACGGACGGCGGGGTGAAGCTGAGCGACCTGGCGGCCTACGTGCAGCGCGAGGTGCCGGCGTGGGCCAGACGGGCCAGACAGGAGCAGCATCCGACGTTCGCCAATCCGGGTGCCGACTTCGCCCTGCCGAAGGTGCCGAGGCTGACATCCACGGCCGCGCCCGCCGCGCCGGTAACGCCGACCCCGGCGCCCGCGCCGGCCCCACCTTTGGGCGCGCGCCCGGCCAACTGGCCGGAGTACTTGTCGAGCTACCAGCCGCCGGCGGGGATGAGTTGGTCGAGTTTTCGGGTGTCGCCGAAGGACGGGATGCCGCAGGTGCTGATCGGGGCGGGGGAGTTCCTGATGGGCAGCCCGGCGAGCGAAAAGGACCGCCAGGACGACGAAGGCCCGCAGAAGCGGGTCTACGTGTCGGCGTTCTGGATGGACCTGCACGAGGTGACCAACGAGCAGTTCGCGCGGTTCGTGAAGGCGGCAGGCTACACGCCTTCGCCAGAATGGGAGAAGTGGTCACGCGACACGAGTCCGCGGCATCCTGTGGTGTGTGTGTCGTGGGACGACGCATCCGCCTATGCCATGTGGGCCGGTCGCCACTTGCCGACGGAAGCGGAGTGGGAACGAGCGGCGCGAGGCGGCTCAACCACGATCTACCCGTGGGGCGATCACGCGGACCAGACCATGGCCAACGGCACCTGGACGGGCTTCCGGCAATACAGTCCTGAGAACGCCGTGCGGTACACGAAGCCAGTGTGCAGCTTCCCGGCGAACCGGTCTGGCCTGCTGGACATGATCGGCAACGTGTACGAATGGTGCCGGGACTACTACGTCGAGGGCTGGTACGCGATGATGCCGGGGCAGGACCCATGTAACACTCAGCACGGCACATTGCGTGTCTACCGCGGCGGGTCCTGGCTCAACCTCCCGGTCAACCTGCGCGTGGCGGATCGCGACGGGTACACGCCGGTCTACCGCTACATCTTCCTCGGCTTCCGTTGCTCCGAGGCTCCTTGACTCTTTCAACTTGACCCAGTTTCACCTATGAACTGGACCGTCACCGGTATGGAAGAAGGGGAGACCCAGAGCGCGGCGGGGGTTTGGGGGCGCCGCCCCCAACGAAGCCGGGGGCGGCGTTTTCGCGACCGGTGTGGCATGGGCCTCCAGCCCATGCGTGGCGACGGACGCACGGGCAAGGATGCCCGTGCCACGGGGCGCGCCACTCTGGCCCCCGGTTGAAACCATGGTCTCGGCGCACCAAACCCTCCCCGCGGGGAGGATTCGCAAGACGCAGACCCGTATTCCAATGCGGGGCAATCGTGGTCGCGAAACGTCCTGAGCAGCTATCCGGAGTCTTTGTCCGGCCAGCGACATGTGCCACTGGCGGCTTGTCCGCCAGTGCTCCAGGGTAGCCGTAAGCACACTGGCGGACAAGCCGCCAGTGGCACACGGACAAGAACTCCGGTCACCTGCTTAGCTGGCGCCACACCCCTGTAGTCCCCCGTGTCTGAGCCGGTTCCTGAGCTGGTCGAAGGGGTCAAAGCCCGCCGTCGGACGGCAAGGGGAGGATCCTCCGCGCAGGGGTGCCGGGTTGCGCAGCCAGAATGCAGTACCCGTCGGCCGTTGAGGTGGCCTGTACATAGTGGGGGCCCGCGTGCCGCGAGCGGCCCGGGATGGCTCGACAAAGAGAGCGTCTGAGACAGCGGATTGGGCACGCACGGAATCGTCTCCAGAAGCGGGATTGCGAGGCTTGAGGGTGATCTCAGACTCCCCGATGCTGAACTCCGACCACCTGGTTCTGAACTCAGCTCGGCGGGTGCGCGGGCCAACTGCGGCCGATGATGACGTCCCGCTGGTGCGGCCGGCCGGCGCCTGGTTCGGACGAGGCGCTTCTGGCTGCCAGCGGCACCCCAAGACTCGGGGCGCGGCCGACTTCGACGTTGACTCCGCCATGGTGCTGGCGGGCGACGGTTGACGCGGCGGTCACGGCCCGCCTATACTGGCGCGGGCGGTTGAGGTCGAACACGATGGTGGCCCGAGGCCAGGTGGCCGGTCGGTTGCTCTGGGGCATGGTCCTGGCGATGCCCGCGCTGGCCGCGCCGCCGGCGCCGGAACCCATCACCTCCCCGCCGGCGGTTCAGATCGTCGCCTTTTTCGTGCCCGAGGCAGGGTATCAGACCACCGTCGCGTATTCCCAGGCGGTGCCGCGCGAGACGGCGTTGCGGGATCTGACGATCCTCGCCAACCGGCTCGGGTACGAATCGGTGGACCAGTTGCGCCGGTCGCGGCCGGACGGCGGCGAGCCGCTGCCGTTGGCCTTGGACGAAGCCGGCGGCGGGTTGACGGTCGGCTTCCGCTTGAGCGAGCGGGCCTTCAACCGCGACGTGGGCACGTTCAAGCTGGCGCCGTTCATCGAGGCGTACCGGGCCTACGGCCGAATCGATCTGGATTTCGTCGTTGGTCCGTTGGATGGCCGGTCGTTCGCCTACCGCGGGGTAGGCAACTGGGACAGTCGCCAGGTGCGGTTGCGGCATCACGGGCGGGGTACCGCCCACGCGTTCGTGGTCGAGGTGCTCGACCCCGACTTGCGGGAGTTGGCGCTGCCACCGTTCGCGCCGCCGGCGCTGCCGCTCCAGGCCGACGGGTCGGTCGGCAGGTCGGCACCGGCCTGGTATGAGTTGGCGATGGTCGGGGCGGCCTCGGCGGTGGTGGGGCTGCTGGCCTTCTTGGTGCTCTACGGCGGGCTGCGGCGCTGGCAGGGAGCGAACAAGCGTAGGAGAGCGCGGCGATGAGGTTGGATGAGCTGCTCTTGAAGGGCGTGGAATCGGGGGCGTCAGACCTGTTTCTGAAAGTCCATACCCCACCGGCCATGCGGATCCACGGCGACGTGGTGCCGATGGACGTCGAGTTCCCCCCCCTCTCGCCCGAAGACGTCGAGCGGTTCCTGGCCGAAATGATGCGGCCCGAGCAGATTGCCCGGTTCCACGAGATACTCGAGGCCGACCTGGCTTACGGGCTGCCCGGCCGGTGTCGCTTCCGGGTCAACGTCTACAAGCAGCGCGGCACCGTGGGCTGCGTGTTCCGGGTCATCCCGCTGGAGATCCCCGACCTCGAGGAACTGGGCATTCCTGCGGTGGTCAAGAAGATCGCCGCCAACCGGACCGGGTTCGTGCTGGTCACCGGCCCGACCGGCTCGGGCAAGTCGACCACCTTGGCCTCGATGGTCGACCTGATCAACAAACACCGCCGCGGGCACATCGTGACCATCGAGGACCCCATCGAGTTCATCTACCCCGACCGCCGCTGCCTGGTCTCCCAGCGCGAGGTGGCGGTCGATACCCACGACTTCGCCAACGCGCTGCGGTCCGTCTTGCGCCAGGCGCCGGACGTCATCCTAATCGGCGAGATGCGCGACCGGGAGAGCATCAGCGTGGCCATGCAGGCCGCCGAGACCGGCCACCTGGTGCTCTCCACCCTGCACACCAACTCGGCCGCGGAGACCATCGAGCGGGTGGTCAACATGTTCCCGCCGCACGAGAAAGCGCAGATCTGCCTCCGGCTGGGGCAGAGCCTGAAGGCGGTCATCTCGCAGCAGTTGCTCCCGCGCAAGGACGGCGGGCGCGTCGCGGCGTGCGAGATCATGGTCGTCAACCCCACCATCTCGGGCCACATCGAGGAAGGCAACATCGGCAACATCTACCCGATCATGAAACAGTCGGAAGAGCAGTACGGGATGCAGACCATGAACATGCACCTCGACCGGCTGGTCAAGGGGAACGTGGTGGAGCCGCGCGAGGCCCTGGCCCGGGCCGGCAACCTGGCGGAGCTGAAGATGATGCTCCGCAGAAGCGACGAGGACGAATGATGGCCGAGACGCACTCCCGTTTCGATCTCAATACCGTCGCCGCCGATGCCTATCCGGTGACCCTCGAGCACATGCTCACCGAGATGGTCGCCATCGACGGCTCCGATCTCCACCTGCGCGCCGGCGAGCCGCCCATCTACCGGATCCACGGCCACCTCACCCGGCAGCAGTACCCGGTGCTCACCAGCGACATCATCCGCGCCATGGCCTACGGGATCATGAACGAGGAGCAGCGCGCCCGGTTCGACGAGAACCTGGAAACCGACCTGAGCCACGAGGTGGCCAACGTGGCCCGGTTCCGGGTCAACGTCTTCCACCAGCAGAAGCAGTGCGGCGCGGTGATGCGGCAGATTCCGGTCGAGATCAAGGACATCGACGAGATGAACCTGCCGCCGGTGCTCAAGGACATCGCCATGCTGCCGCGCGGCCTGGTCCTCGTCACCGGCCCGACCGGATCCGGCAAATCGACCACCTTGGCGGCGATGATCAAGCACGTCAATCAGCGCCGGATGCGGCACATCGTGACCATCGAGGACCCCATCGAGTTCGTCCACCAGGACATCAAGGCCACCGTCGAGCAGCGCGAGCTGGGTCAGGACACGCACAGCTTCCAGCACGCGCTGCGCCACGTGCTGCGGCAGAACCCGGACATCGTCCTGGTGGGAGAGATGCGCGACCTGGAGACCATCTCGCTGGCCATCACCGTGGCCGAGACCGGGCACTTGGTGTTCGGCACCCTGCACACCACCGACGCGGCGCAGACCGTCGACCGGATCATCGACGTGTTCGCGCCGGAGCAGCAGCCGCAGGTGCGGATGCAGCTCAGCATCGTGCTCCAGGCCGTAGTCTCCCAGACGCTGCTGCCGAAGAACACCGGCGGGCGGATCGCGGCGCACGAGATTCTGGTGGTCGTGCCGGCGGTCCGGGCGCTCATCCGCGAGGCCAAGACCTTCCAGATCCCCTCGGTCATTCAGTCTGGCGCCGACCGCGGGATGGTGTCCCTCGATCAAACGCTCCTCGGCCTGCTCCAGAACGGCGACGTCAAGTACGAGGACACGCTCATGAAGTGCTCGAACACGGTCGACTTCGTGAACCGTGCGACGCGCATGGGGCTGGTCCCGGCCCAGTATCTGGAAGACGCCAAGGAGACGGTCAAGGAAGCCAGCAAGGAGTAGACCATGGCCGCCTACAAGATGGAGGATCTGCTCCGGTTCATGGTCCAGAAGGGCACCTCGGACCTGATCCTGAAGGTCGGACGCCCGCCGCTGTACCGGCTCCTGGGCGACCTCATGCCGCTCGACGACATCATCCTCAAGCCCGCGCCGAAGCTCTCCGCAGACGACGTGCGCCAGCTCGGCTACTACATGTGCCGGGAAGACCAGATCCAGCGGTACGAGAGCGAGATGGAGCTGGACCTGGCGTTCGAGCTGAAGGGCGTCAGCCGCTACCGGGTCAACCTGTTCCAGCAGCGCGGCCACCCGGGCGTCGCCATCCGCGCCATCCCGTTCAAGATCAATACCGTCGAGGAGCTGGGCCTGCCGCGCGCGGTGTGCGAGTTCGCCGAGCGCCCGCGCGGCCTGGTACTGGTCACGGGACCGACCGGGTCGGGCAAGTCGACCACCCTGGCGGCGCTGATCAATTACATCAACCGCAGCCGCGCCGAGCACATCATCACCATCGAGGACCCGGTCGAGTTCGTCCACAAGGACGACCAGTCGTTGATCAACCAGCGCGAGCTGGGCGAGGACACGCACAGCTTCGGCAACGCGCTGCGCTCCGCGCTGCGCGAGGACCCGGACGTGATCCTGATCGGCGAGATGCGCGACCTGGAAACCATCGAGATGGCCATCACCTCGGCGGAGACGGGCCACTTGGTGTTCGGCACGCTGCACACCACCGACGCCGTCCAGACCGTGGACCGGATCATCGACGTGTTCCCCGTCTACCAGCAGCAACAGATCCGCCTGCAGATGGCCTCGAACCTGGTCGGGGTGGTCTCCCAGACGCTCCTCAAGCGCAGCGACGAGACCGCCCGCGTGGCCGCCTACGAGGTCATGGTCTGCACCAACGCCGTGCGCAGCCAGATCCGCGAGGGCAAGACCCACCAGGTGGAATCGCTGATCTCCGTCGGCAGCCGGCACGGGATGCGGACGCTGAACCAGCACCTGGCCGAGTTGGTCGCCAAGGAAATCTGCAACCGCGTCGAGGCGCTGGAGAAGAGCCCGCACCCCGACGAGCTGAACCACATGATCGAGCAGGCCATCGAGGAAGAGGAGGAGCGCAAGCGGCTGGAAGCCCGCAAGCGCCGGTAGATGAGCGACGTCCCCTTGCGCGTCTGGGCCGACCTCGATCTCGACGCCCTGACCCACAACTACCGCCTCTTCCGCGACTTGGTTCGGCCCGCTGTCGAGGTGGTCGGGGTGGTCAAGGCCGACGCCTACGGCCACGGCGCCGTGGCCGTCGCCCGGCACCTCAAGCGGCTCGGCGTCCGCACCTTCGGCATCGCTTCGGCGGAGGAGGCCGCCGAGCTGCGGGCGGCCGGGTTGACCGACCCCATCTGGCACCTGGGCGTGCCGCTGCCCGAGGAGGCCGAGGCGCTGCTCGAATTGGACGTGGTGCCGACCGCCGCCACCCTCGAGCTGGTTCAGGCGCTGGCGCGGCGGGCCACCGCCGCGCGGCCGGCGCGGGTCCACCTCAAGCTGGACACCGGCATGGGCCGGCGCGGCGGGTCGGTCGACGAGGTCCGCGCGGTGTGGTCGGCGGCCCGGGCCTCGGGCCGGGTGGTGGTCGAGGCGCTGTCCACCCACTTCGCCACGGCCGACAACGATCCCGAGTTCGCCCGCCGGCAGCTTGCCGACTTTCGCGCCGCGCTCGCCGCGCTCGCCGAAGACGGCTACCGAGTCGACTTCGTGCACCTGGCCAACGGTGTGGCGGCGCTGACGCTGCCCGAGGCCTGGGGCGACGCGATCCGGCCGGGGCTGGCCATCTACGGCATCGGCGACGATCCCCGGCTCCGCCCGGTGATGGCGGTGCGCGCCCGGCTGTGTCAGGTCCGCACCCTCCCGGCCGGCCACGACGTCGGCTATGCCCACGGCCACGTGCTGCGGCAGCCGACCCGCGTCGGCCTGGCGCCGGTCGGCTACGGCGACGGCTGGAACTGGCGGCTGGGCGACGTCGGGCAGGCGCTCGTCCGCGGTTGCCGGGTGCCGTACCTGGGCCGGGTCAACATGGACATGATCCAGCTCGGTTTGAACAACCTCCCCGGCGCGGGCGTTGGAGACGAGGTGACCCTCCTCGGCGGCGACGGCGGGGAGACGATCCGGGCGGAGGAGCTGGCCGGCCTGGCCGGGACCAGCCCGTACACCATCCCGACCTGCCTCACCCGCCGCGTCACGCGGCGCTATCTTGAAGGCGGGCGGGAAGTGGCCCGGCGTGGTTTGGACGGCGTTCTGACGGTCCTGGAGGGCGGCGAGTGAGGTTCCCAACGGTACGGAGGCTGGTCGCCGGCGTCGCCTTGACGGCGTGTGTGGGGTGCGGCGGCGGTGGTGGCGGGGCGAGCACGACCACGCCGCCTCCGGTCGAGTCCGCGGACATCGACGGCTACGCCTTCGGCGGCAGCCGCGCGCTGCTGACCGGTCAGACACCGTTGGCCGGCGCCCAGGCCGTCGCCTACACGCTGCCCGTCGGCAGCGTGCCCGTGGCCACCGCCACCACCAGCTCCATCGGCCGGTTCGCCTTCAGCGACGCGACCAGCAACGCCTTGCCCGACGACCGGACCGTGCTGATCCGTGTCACCGGCTCCGGCCGGGTGGTCTCCGGTCTGCTCAACACCGGCTCGGGCGGGGTCAGCAAGAGCCTCAACGAGGTCACCCACGTGGCCGCCCTGGCGCTGCTCGCCGGCGGCGCGTCGGGCCATGCGGACACCGAGATCGACCGCTACGAGACGGCGGCCCGGCAGGAAGTGGAAACCGAGCTGAGCGGCGAGCCGACCCTCGACCTGTCGTCGCTCGATCACCAGGACCGCGCCGTGACCGTGGCCGCGCGCACCGCCACCGCGGCCGGCTCGGTGACCACCAATCAGGCGCCGCAGGTCAACAGCGTGGCGGTCACGCCGACCGAGCTGGACTACCAGGGCGGCACCGTGGCCATCAGCGTCCAGGCCGACGATCCCGACGGCGACCCGCTGACGGTGGTGGCGCTGGCCTGGCTCCAGGTTGGCGGCGCGCCGCAGACGGTCCCGTTGAGCCTCCAGTCCGGCGCCTACGTCGGCGGCCTGGCGGTGGCCGGCAACAGCACCCAGCAGTTGCAGCGGATCGAGGTCGCCATCATGGTCGACGACGGCCGCCACGCCGGCACGCCGGCGGCGGTCCGGGTGGTGTCGCTGCTGCAGGAAGGCAGCGTCACCCTCGACGTGCTGACCGAGACGCTCTACGACGAGCCGGCCTCGCGCGCCAGGATGGCGGCCCAGCTCGACCGGATGCGCGCCGTCTGGCGTCGCGGCGAGACGCCGCGGCAGCGGCAAGTGAACCCCAACCAGAGCATCCGCGGCGCCGCCGTGGTGGTCGACGATCAGCCCGAAATCAAGGGCACCACCGACGCCAACGGCTTGCTGCTGCTCGACCTGCCGCGCCGGTTCCTGGACGACCGAGTGGTCTTCCTGACCAGCTCCGTCGCCGGCCGCGCTCCGTACCGGCATCTGTTGGTCATCCCGCAGGGCGTGAGCACCCGGCCGGGGGACATCATCGAGATCGATCTGGTGCTGGCCACCCCGTCGCACTGGCAGCAACTCGCGGTGGAAAACGACCTCGGCGCGCTGGACTTCGGCTCGGTCCCGCTGGTGGCGTTCTTCAACGTCATCAACACCGTCAATCTGGGCGGGCTGACCCCGGCCAAGGCCAGCTTCCGGCCCATCGCCGAAAGCGTCCGGCCCGACGACGGCGACTACCTGGCGACCAACCTCCCGGCCGGTCAGGCGACCATCAGCGGGATCTTCGCCAATCCCGACTACTCCCCCTCCTCGCCCCCGTTCGGTCCCCACGCGGTGACTCTCTCATCCGGCACCGTCCACGCCGTCTCGGCCCTCTTCGCGCCCGTCTCGTAACCACAGATGAGCACAGGCGAAGCCATGCTGCGAAAGGACGGCACAGACCTCCGCGCCGGACAGCCGTCACCGCCTAGGCAACGGTCACCTCAACCTGGGTGATGAAGGACTCGCGGGTCCGGCGTCGCTGCACTTCCGTTGGGTCGGCGCACTCGAAGAACGGCTCGATCGCCTCCGGGAGGTTGGCCTTGGCCTGCTCGACCCTCTCGCCCTGCGAGACGACGTCCAACTCCGAACAGAGCGCCACGCAGAGGCCGTCTTCCGGAGTGATGATCGCAGTCAGGCGCCGAGTCATGTGCGTCTCCAAGGACAGTTTGCCCCGTTCGGGGCGGGGCACGGCACCGATCGTCGCGACCTTCGACGGCGAGCGGGCGCTTGTGATACGATGATCGCCGGGCACACCTGCAGCCGAGCGGGTGAGCGGATCGGCGATGGAAGCGCAAGACTGGGCCGAGTTCAGGATTGAGGGCGCGGAGACCGAGGAGCACACGGTCTCGGTGGCCGTGCTGCAACGTACTCTGGAGAGCCTCCAACAACTGGCCCTGTTGATGGGGGCGATGGCCGAAGGGTATGAACTGCGGCAACGGTTCAAGCCTCCGGCAGAGTACCGCCAGCGGTATTCGTTGCGCGTGGCCGTGGCCCGCGAGGGCAGCTATGCCGTACCCTTTGCCGTGGTGGACGAATCGCCTCAGCGTCCGTTGCCCGAAGTCGCCAAGCGGCCCAACATCGCCGCCCAAATTGTCGAAGCGATTGACGCGACTGCGCAAGGAGACGAAAGACGGCTGCGGAGTCTGATTCCTGATTCCCGCTACCGCTGCCGCGCCTTGCAGGAGATCGAGGATCTGGGGCCACAGCCGGGCGAGCGTTGGTGGGCGACCTTCCGCGCCAACGGCGAGACGGCCGCGCTGAGGGAGACGACGTGGCGGCAGGCGAGGCAGTGGCTGGAGAAGACCACGGAAGACCAGACGGCGATGACGGTCACCGGGGAGTTGGTCGGCGTCAAGTTTGACGAAACCAGGCTGTCGATTAAGCACCCGGTGACCGGCCGCCTGATCGACTGCTCCTACCTGATTGAGATCGAGGACCAGATCCTCGAAAGCCGCCGGGATCTGGTGCAGGTCACCGGCGAGTTCACCCTTGGGTCCGACGGCCATCCCGAGAAGCTGGTCAACGTGTCCCGCATCGAGCCGGTGGATCTCTCGCCGGTCGAGTTGACGGAGGTGGAGCACGGGGGCACGAAGCTCAGCGCCGATCCCCCGCTGCTGTTCACGCCGGTGTTGGACGAGAGTCGGCAACTCTACCTGGCGACCGACCTGGAGTTGGACATTCACGTGTTCGCCGAAACCAGGGATCAGCTCGTCGATGAGCTTGCCGACTACGTTGTGTTCACCTGGCGGCACTACGCCGAGGCTGAAGAGGCCAGCTTGACCGCATCGGCGCAGGCGCTCGGGCGTGCCTACCGCGACCGCTTCAGGAAGGTCGCCGATGCCACGTAAGCGGCGCGAGGTCAAGGAGGGGTTGATGGCCAAGGGGTTCGCGGTCGAGGAGAACGACCACACCTACCTCACCTACATGACGCTCGACGGGCGGCGAACGCGAGCCCGCACGAAGATCAGCCACGGGTCGCTCAGCAAGGACGTTCCCGACCACCTGCTGACCCAGATGGCCAGGCAGGTGCGGCTGCCGGTGGGCCAGTTCCGCAACCTGATCGACTGCCCGCTCGACCGGGATGCGTACGAGGCAATCTTGGCCACGACGGACGCCATCCCGGGCTAGCAGGACAACCAGCTCGGACGGTGAGGGCCGTCAGTCCTGCCACTCATAGATCACCGCGATCACCTCACCCGCCTCGACCGGCGAGCTGACGTCGGATTCGTAGTGGGGCTCGTCGCGGTGGTGGCTGCGGTGGCGGCCGACCGCGCCCATGCTCCACACCGCGCCGTCCACCGGGGAGCAGAGCAGCTCGGAGCGGCCCGTGTCGAACCGCAGAAGGCGGGCGATGGGCTGGCCGGCGGTGACCGGGTCGCCCAAGGTGATCACCGGCTGCAACAGCGCGTCGGCCGGCGCCGTGGGCTCAACCGGCGTGGCGCCCTCCATGTTGATCAGCCGGGGTACCGCCACCTCGCCCTCCAGCATGTCGGCGTGGCGCAGCAGGTTGGTCATCACCCGGCAGCCTTCCTCGACCTGGTCGGGGAAGATGCGGCCCTGACCGCTCAGCTCGATGCAGAAGCCCAGCCCGCCGGCGTCGCGCACGGCCGCGGTCGAGTAGCCGGGGAAACCACGTCGCTCGCGGATGTAGGCGAAGCGGAGGCCCGCCGCCCGGCCCAGCGCCTCCATCTCCGGGAGATCGTTGCTGAACAGCGCGCCAGGAGCCTGGTAACGCTTCCAACTGTGAATGTCGAGCAGGTAGTCGCAGGTCGCCATCCCGTGGTCGAAGGCCGCCCGGCAAAGGCGCTCCAGCCAGTTCCCGTCCGTCCGGCCGGGCCAGATCAGGTTCATGTTGTTCTGCACGCCCTCGGGAAACGTCGGGTACTGGGTGTCGTCGGCGGTGGAGATGGGGTTGGCCACCGGCAGGGCCAGCACGGTGCCTCGCAGCGATTCGGGGTCGAGCCGGTTGACGTAGGCGTCGATCGCCCCGCAGCTATTGATCTCCCGGCCGTGCTGGCCGCCCAGGAAATAGAACGTCGGCCCGTCGGCGGCGCCGCGGACGACGTACAGCCACAGGTCCGCCCGGCCGCCGTCACCCAGGTCGACGGGGATGCGCTTCAGCCCGCGCCCGCCGTGCGGCACCGCTTCAACCGATTCGACCAACGGCCAGTCCACCAACTCCAACATGGCTGTCTCCCCGCTACTCGACGAACCGGAAGGCGTACAGATCAGCGTCGCGCAGCCTGACCCGCAGCCGGACCGGGCCGTCCGGCAGCGGTGGCGGGTCCCCCGGCCAGGTCACCGCGTGCTCGATCTCGTCGCCGAAGTAGACCTCGCTGTGGCCCAGCTCGTAGCCGGGCAGCGGCCGGCCGGCGGCGTCGCACAGCTCGAACCGGAGCGACCCTCCGGCGGAAGTGGCCGCGTTGATCACCAGCCGCCGACCCTTGACCGTCATCGGCCGCGTCAGCAGCTCGCCACCCGGCACCCCGCCGTGAACCGAGACGAAGCCGTCCAGCCTGATGGTCCCCCGCCGCAGCGTGTAGTCGTCGTGGCGGTAGTGGTGGGTCCAGTAGATGGACAGCTCGGTCGGCGAGGTCTGGACCATCCCCCAGGCCGGGTAGTTGGTCCGGTCGGTCCAACTCCGCGGGTCGGGCCCCGGCAGGAGGAACGCCTCGCGCCAACGGTCGAACCGGACGCCGTCGCGGCTGCTCATCAACAGCGCGTCCGAGACGCCGCCGTGCGGGTGCTCGGCGATCTTCTGGCGATGCGGCACGAACCGCGCCGGGAGGCCGAGCAGCAGGTGCGGCGCGCGGGGGTAGGGCAGGATGTTGTTGGTGTACAGGTGCTCCGGCGGCACGTCGCCATAGTTTAGCGTGACCGGGTCCGACCAGGTCAGGAAGTCCTTGGAAGTGGTCCGGTCGATGCTCCGCACCCCGTCGCGGAAGGTGCGGAAGTAGCACACATACTCGCCGTTGAACTCGTCCCAGAAGGCCAGGTTGTGGGAGTCGAAGGCGCCCTTGGTGATGATGGGCTCCTCGCGCAGGCGGCGCCAGTGCAGCCCGTCGGCCGAGACGAAGCCCGCCAGCGGCGCGCCGCCGACGGCCTTGTACCGCTGGTCCGCCGGCGCGGCGGGATTGGCGTCCAGGAACGGCGAGAAGTTGTGCGTGCCGGGACCTGTCCAGACGATGCCGTTGTCCTTCGACCCGTCCAGTTCGAACAGCCCGAGCTTGGGCTTGGTGAAGGTGACGCCGTCGGGGCTCTCGGCGTAGCAGGTCACCTCCGGCTTGCCCTCGAAGGCGCCGCCGCGGTAGTAGAGGCGGACCTTGTCGCCGTCGCGGAAGACGGTGAAGTAGGCGGATACCGGGCCTTCCCACGGCGCGTCCAGGCGCAGCGCGTCGTTGGCCGGGACGGGATGGTGCAGCACCCGCCGCGCGTCGCCGGACAGGCCGTCGATCAGGTGGTCGTCGACGAACAACTCCAGCCTGGAGCCGATGTCCACCGGCTCCTTGCCGCCCGGCTCGGCCCGAGGCACGCCGCCGGAGCCCGGCTCGGCGCCGCCGCTGACGGTCAGCGCCAGGTCGTCGGCGTCAACGGTGCCCACCTCGCCGGTGTAGCCGTAGACCAGCGCCGAGACCTCTTCCGCCTCGTCCGGCGCGACGGCCGTGACCGACACCTGGACCCAGCCGTCGGTCGGTCCGGTGGCGCGGCCGTGGACCTCGAGGATCCGCTCACCGCCCTCGCGGTGGAACTGGAGGTAGAGGCCCGGCGAGCACTTGTCGGTGGTGCGCAGCCAGCCGGACAGCCGGTAGACGCCGCCGGGCCGGCAGGGGCGATGCTCGGACTCGACCGACACCCCCTGTTTCGGATCGGCGTCGGTCAGCCGCAGGTAGCGCCGCCCGCCGTGCCCGCCGTCGTCGGGACAGGTCATCGCCGCGCCGCGCAGCGGCCGCCAATGCGCCGGCAACCCGTCGGCGCCGAGTTCCTCGAAGCTCGGATTGGCCAACAGATTGCCCGCCGTCGGCGCCGAGATCAGTGCGGTGGCCATCATCAAGACCGGAGCCATGGCGACCTCCGGCGGCCGATTCGCGAGGCGCCGACAAACCCCTCTCCCGCCCGGAGAGGGTCGGTTGCGAGCACCCTCCAGAGCCGGCCCAGCACGGGGAGGAGCCGGGCCGTGAACGACCGGCTGGCCGAAGCGAAGGCCGCCTGCGCGGCCCAAACGGCTGACCGGAACGAAACCGTCCCTGCCCACCCGCACTCCAATGCGCGGGAGGCGGTCATGGACAAGTTGCGTGTGGGTGTGATCGGAGTCAGCGGGCGCGGCCGGCTGGCGCGGGAATGGCATCAGCCGGGGGCCGACGGCCGGTCGTTGCTGGTCGCCGGAGCGGACGTCAACCAGAAGTTCCGCGAACAGTTCGCCAGCGAGGTCGAGGGCGCGTTCGTCACCGACGACTACCGGCGGCTGCTGGAGCGTGACGACCTGGACGCGGTGGCCGTGACCTCGCCGGACTTCTGTCACGAGGAGCACGCCGTGGCCGCGCTGGAAGCCGGCAAGCATGTCTTCTGCGAGAAGCCTCTGGCCATCACCGTGGCCGGCTGCGACCGGATCCTGGAGGCCTGGCGGGCCAGCGGCAAGCAGCTCATGGTCGGCTTCAACATGCGCTACATGTACATCTTCCGGGTGATGAAGGAGATCATCGAGTCGGGCGCCATCGGTCAGCTCAAGGCCGTCTGGGTACGCCACTTCGTCGGCCACGGCGGGCGGTTCTACTACCACGACTGGCACTCGACGCAGAAGCAGGCCACCTCGCTGCTGCTGCAGAAGGGCAGCCATGACATCGACATGATCCACTGGCTGTCCGGCGCCTACACCAAGCGCGTGACCGCCTTCGGCGCGTTGAGTTGGTACGGCGGCGATATGCCGAACGACCTGGAATGTCCGGCCTGCGATCGCCAGGACATCTGCCCCGATTTCCAGATCCCCTGGCCGGGCCACGAGAAGTGCGCCTTCCGCCAGGAGATCGACGTAGAAGACAACAACATGGTCCTGATGCAGCTCGAGGGAGGCATCCTGGCCAGTTACCTCCAGTGCCACTTCACCCCGGACTACCACCGCAACTACGTCTTCATCGGCACCGAAGGCCGGCTGGAGAACTCCGAGCCGGACATGAAGGTGTGGGTCAAGACGCGCAAGTCCAACTCCTGGCGCGAGCTGGCCGACCGCACCTACGAGGTCAAGCGCGCCGAGGGCACCCACGCCGGGGCCGACCCGGTCATCGCGCGGGACTTCCTGGACATGGTCCTCGACGGCAAGGAGCCGTTGGCCCCGCCCCTGGCCGGCCGCAACAGCGTCGCGGTCGGCTGCCTGGCGGCGGATTCCCTCCGTCAGAACGGCGTGCCGCTGGACATCCCGCCGGCGCCGGAATGGGCGCGCTAAAGCACTGGGGTCAGGTCTTGCAATCGCGCATTTGTGCGATTGCAAGACCTGACCCCACGGGGGTTGTGTTACCTGCGAGGAGTCGTGCCTGGCCGGGCCAATTGAGGGCTGTCGTCCACGGAGGCCTCGATGCGCGATAGCCTATGCCCGCTGACCACTGTCGTCGGCAGTTACCCCGTCCCAGATTGGCTGGCCGCCCGGCCGAGCAGTGGTGCCGTGCGCGACGCGATGATGGTCGTGCTGAAGACCCAGGAGCTGGCCGGGATCGATTTGGTCGCCGACGGGGAGTTGTACCGGTTCGATGTCAACCATCCCGAAACCAATGGGATGATCGACTACTTCATCGGGCCGATGTCGGGCATCCGGCAGGATCTCAGCCTGGCCGACCTGCAGGCTTTCCGGGCCGACCACGGGCTGGACTATCGCGCCGCGCCGGCCGGGGTGGTCGATGGGCCGGTGGGCGATGGGACGCTCAATCTGCTGGCCGACTGGGAGCGGGTCAGGCCGCTGACCGGCCGGCCGCTCAAGTTCACCGTCACCGGGCCGCACATGCTGGCCAAGGTGCTCACCGACCGGCATTACGGCGATCCGGCCGCATTGGCCATGGCCATCGCCCAGGTGCTGCGCCGGCAGGTCGAAGCCATCGACGCGCCGGTGGTGCAGCTCGACGAGGCCAACATCACCGGGCATCCCGGAGAAGCCGGCTGGGCCGCCGAGGCGGTCAACGAGGTGCTGGCCGGGATCCGCACCACGCCGGCCCTGCATCTGTGCTTCGGCAACTACGGCGGGCAGACCATCCAGAAGGGGACCTGGCAGGCGCTGACCGGCTTCCTCAACGCCCTGAAGCTGGACCACGTGGTGCTGGAGTTCGCCCGTCGCGGCACCGCGGAGCTGCCGGTGCTCAAGGACATACGCGAGGACATCGGCATCGGGCTGGGCGTGATCGACATCAAGGACAACGAAATCGAGAGCCCGGACACCGTCGCCCGGCGGATCGAGCAGGCAGCCGAGGTGGTCGGCGCGGAGCGCATCCGCTACGTGCATCCCGACTGCGGCTTCTGGATGCTCAAGCGCAACGTCGCCGACGGCAAGATGCGGGCGCTGGTCGACGGCCGGGACCGGTTCCTGGGCCTGCCCTAGGAGACTTGCCCCCATGCCCAGAATGATGACGGCCGGCGTGATGCTCTGCGCCTCGGCCGTGCTGGCCGCGCCGGCCACGGTGTACGTGGCGCCGAATGGCGACGATACCCAGGCCGGCAGCGCCGCGCAGCCGTTCGCGACCTTGGCGCGGGCACGGCAGGCGGTGCGGGAGCTGAAGCAGCGCGGACTGCCGGACGGCGGCGTGACGGTGGTGATCCGGGGCGGCGTCTACCGCCTGACCGAGGCCCTGGCACTGACCGCCGAGGACGGCGGCACGGCCGCGGCCCCCGTCGTCTGGCGGTCGGCACCCGGCGAGACCGTCCGCCTGATGGGCGGCGTGCGCCTGACCGGCTTCGCTCCGGTGACCGATCCCGCCGTGCGCGAGCGGCTGGCGCCGGAGGCGCGAGACCAGGTCCGCCAGCTCGACCTGACCGCCGCTGGCGTGACCCGGTTCGGCGCGCCGGTGCCCGGGTCGGCCCCGACCGCGCAGCTCTACTGCAACCAGCGGCACTTGCCGCTGGCCCGGTACCCCAACCAGGGCTGGCTGCGCATCGCCGACGTGCCGCAGACCGGCGAGGAGCAGCACCGCGGCATGTACCGCGGACCGAACCCGGTGATCCGCGATGGCATCCCCGCCGGCAAGCACTACGGACGGTTCGTCTACGACGGCGACCGCCTGAGCCGCTGGCGGGCCGCGCCGGACATCTGGATGCTCGGCTACTGGGTGGTCGACTACCGCGAAGCCTACGCCCGGGTCGAGCGCATCGATGGCGCCAAGCGGGAGGTCTGGCCGGCCAAGCCCTATCCGTACTACGGCCTGCACAAGGGCGACCGATACTGCTTTCTGAATGTCTTGGAAGAGCTGGACTCGCCCGGCGAGTGGTACCTGGACCGGCAGTCCGGGCGGCTCTACCTGTGGGCGCCCGAGGACCTCGCTCAGGCCGAGGTCACCTTTCCCGATCTCGACCAGCCGCTGGTGTCGCTAATCGGGGCCGAGCACGTCCAAGTTCGCGGCCTGACCATCGAGTGCGGTCGGCGCGAGGGCGTGGTGATCACGGGCGGCCACCACGTCGAGGTGGCCGGCTGCGTGCTGCGCAACCTCGGTGGCACCGCCATCAGCGTCGACGGCGGCACCAACAACGGCGTGCGAAGCTGCGACGTGTACCAGGTCGGCGCCACCGGCATCAACCTGGCCGGCGGCGACCGCAAGACGCTCAGCCCGGCCGGCAACTACGCCGTCAACTGCCACCTCCACCACTTCGCCCAGGTGCAGAAGACCTACCAGCCCGGCATCCGCCTGTCCGGAGTGGGCCAGCGCGTGGCGCAGTGCAGCTTCCACGACTGCCCGCACTCGGCCATCATCTACGGCGGGAACGACCACCTGGTGGAATACTGCGAGTTCACCCGCATCGGCCTCGAGACCGGCGACGTCGGGACCATCTACACGGCCATGGACTGGACCAACCTGGGCCTGGAGTTCCGGTACAACTACTTCCACCACATCGGCCCGCCGGAAGGGGTCCAGGTCGGGTCGATGACGATCTACCTGGACCTGCCCTGCGGCGGCGCGCACGTGCACCACAACATCTTTCACGATATGCCCCGCGCCTTCTTCTCCGACAGCGGCCGGGGCAGCGTGATCGAGAACAACCTGTTCATCGACTGCCGGCCGTCCGTCTACTTCTACGTCTGGCGCGATCCGCAGTACTTCAAGCCCAAGGGCCCCTGGCCGATGGTCGAGAATCTGCTCGCGGTCAACTACGACCAGCCACCCTACAGCACCCGGTACCCGGTCCTCAAACGCCTGGCCGAGGACTTCGCGCAGGGCGAGGAGCACATCCTGGAGCGCCAGCTTCCCAAGGACAACATCGTCCGGCGGAACATCAGTTGCGGCGGTCAGTTCCTGGTCATGGACCCCCTGGTCGACCTCGACGACGTGCGCGTCGAGCACAACCTGATCGCCGACCGGAAGGTCTTCCAGGGCTCGTTCACCGGCGACGGCCGGAACCAGGGCTACCAGCTCGACGACCCGGCCGCGGCCGAGGCGCTCGAGCCGCGCGGCAACGTGCTCTGGTCGGGCGACCCGGGGTTTGGCGACCTGTCCGCCGGCGACTACTCGCTGAAGCCGGATTCGCCCGCCTGGAAGCTGGGCATCGAGCCGGTGCCGGTCGACCAGATGGGCCTGCGGCGCGACGAGTACCGAACGGCCCTGCCGGTCCTGGAGCCCATCGTCTCGCCCGCCGGTCGGATGTTCGTCGACGCGCTGACGGTGACCATCAAGGCCCCCAGACGCGGGCCGACCTCGGTCATCCGCTACACCCTTGACGGGTCCGAGCCGACCGCCGCCTCGCCGCTGTGCGAAGGCACGCTCCGGCTCACCGCCAGCGCGACGCTCAAGGCCGCGGCGTTCCCGGCGGACGCCGGCGGGCTGGGCCGGTCCCGGGTGGTCGAGGCGAGCTACCAGGTGCGCCGGCTGGGACCGGGCGGCGGTGTCTGGCTGAGCGAGTTGCCGCCCCTTGAGGAGTTCGCCCACGCGGGGCTGAAACAGGACCGCAACTACGCCGGCGGGCGGATCGTGCTGGCCGGTCAGCCCTACGAGCGCGGGATTCTGCTCTGCCCTGCGGCCACCCAGCCGGACTACCGCGGCGGGATCGGCCGAGTGACCTACGCGCTTGACGGCGGGCTGGGTCGGGCCACACGGCTCAAGGCGGTGATCGGGATCGAGGACGCGATGCTCGAGCAGCCCAATGCCAGCGTCACCTTCGCCGTCGAGGTCCGGCGGAAAGGCCGCTGGGAGCGCGTCTTCGAGAGTGGCGTGATGCGGGCCGGCGCGGGCCTCGCCATCGACGTGGATATCACCGGCGCCGACCAACTCAAGCTGATCACCACGGACGCTGGCGACACCATCCACTGCGACCATGCCGCGTGGGCCGACGCCCGGCTTGAATAGCGCCGGGACAGGGAGGTCATGACCATGTTCCGGACTGCCCCACTCGCGCTGTTGTTGGCCTTGGGTCCGTCAGCGGCGCGCGCCGACGACGGGCTGGTGGCGCACTGGACGTTCGATGAGCCGGACGGCGAGGTGGCCCGGGACGTTACCGGCCACGGCCACGACGCGGCGCTGACGGACCTCGACCGGGTCCCCTCGCCGCGCGGCCGCGCGGTTCGGTTCGACGGCAAGGACGACCGGGCGCTGTACGGCGGCCTGGAGTCGATGATCCTCCAGGGAGACCTGACCCTGGCGGTGTGGGTCAAGACCGATTCCGCCGTCGAGCCGAAGACCAACCGACTGATCTTCGGCGACACCGGGCTGGGGGTTGAGCGCAACCTCAACCTGCGGATGGATGGTTACGGGTACCTCCGCTTCGAGTGGGCGGACGGCAAGCAGAACGCCTCGCTGTTGGCGCCAAACAGCCTGCTGCAGGGAGCCTGGAACCAAGTCGTGGTGGTGGCCGACTCCGCCGTGGGACAGGCGGTGATGTACGTCGATGCCGTCCCGGTGGCGCGGCTGGCGATGCCGTTGCCCATCAGCCCGGCGCCGGTCAAGGAACGGCTCACCGGCTGGTTCTACAATGGCTGGTTCGCCGGCGAACTGGACGATATTCGGCTGTACAACCGGGCGCTGTCCGAGGCCGAAGTCAAGCGGCTGTTCGAGTCCCAGGCAGACGTGCAGATCGGCTCGGCCGGGGTGGTCTTTTCCGGCTCGGCGCTGGAGGCGCGGGGCCAGGAATCGCTCCATCTCCGCAACTGGAGCCGGGAGCGGCGCCAGGTGTCCATTGCCACCGCCGGCGCCGAGACGCGTCAGGTGACTCTGGACCCAGGCGCCGCGGCGCTGGTGACGTTGGGCGAGGTGGCCCTGCTCCCGGTCTGGCGGAAGCGCACCGACCTGTACCTGTGCGACGCGGCGCCACGCCGGCTCGCCGTCGCGGTCCGGCGCGGCGAGGCGGCCGATCTGCAGACCATCACCGCCGGCGCGCAGCGGCTGCTGGAGCCGCTCCGGGTGCGGGTTCGCGACGCCTGGCAGCCGGGCCTGAAGCCCGCCCGGACCAGGCAGGTCGCGCTGGACATCGAGCTGAGCTTCGCCGAAACTCCGCGGCCGGTGGCCGACATCCGGTGTGCCCTCCAACCGCGCGCAGCCGGCGGTCAAGGCTGGGGCAGGAGCTTCAGCCGGCCTTTGCCGCGAACGCTGGTGCTCGAGGTGGAGTCGCTGCCCTGGGGCGCCTACGACCTGCGGGTGAGCGCGAGGGACTACGCCGGCGCGGCCATGGTCTCGACCCAGCGGCTGGTGACCATCCTGCCCGACGGCAAGCAAGCCATCCGGCCGCTCAACAACCTGGTCTCCGAGCTGATGGACGCCGGGGCGCGCGGCCTGCTGAACAGCCGGCAAGTGGAGTTCATGAACCCTCGCGACGGCTGGGTCTGGTTCCGCGCCGCCGGCCCGTGCGAGGTCACTTTGGGCGGGCAGGAGCTGCTCGCCGCCGCCGGTCCGGCGGTCGAGGCGATGCGGCTGCTGCCGGCCGGAAGACACGCCCTGGACCTGTCCGGCCGGCCGACGGAGCTGTTGGTCCGCGCCATCCCGGCGCTGCTCTACAACGTCTATCCGTCCGCCCCGCAGATCGCGCCGTTCGGCACCAACACCTGGGAGCGACTCAAGCGGCACACGCTGCCGAACACCAACATGATCGAGAGCCAGGTGATCGACACGCCGGAGCACCGGGAATGGCTGGCCCAGGGCAAGCTGTGGCTGGCCAACATCAGCGCGCCGGGACTGGCGGACAAGGAGGCCTGGACGCCCGACAAGATGCTCGACCTGTGGCGCCGGCCGCGAGGCTGGGCGCTCGACGGGCTGGGCGGCATCCAGGTCGATGAATACTACTCCGCCATGTCCGCGGACAACGTGGTCACCACCGCCCTGTCCGTCGCCCGACTGGCCGACGAGCCCGGGTTCACGGGCAAGCTGTGGATCCCGTTCGTGGTCGGCATGTACGGCAACCCGGCCGCCGCACTGTTCATGAAGACCACGCTGGGCGCCGGCTGGCCATTCTCGGTCGAGGTCTACGTGGGCGAGCAGCGGACCGAGGCGGACAACCTGCACCACATCCGGTCCCACTTCCGCAATGTCGCCGAAGGCTGGGACGCCGCCTATCCAGGGTGCTTCAGGCGGGCGATCTTCACCCCGATGTACTCCTACCTGCCCTACTGCGCCACCAACCAGTACCCGCAAGCCGACTTCCGAGTCCACCTCGAGCAGCAGATGCAGGCCCTGGCCACCGACCCCGCCTTCTTCGGTCTGTGGGGCGTGCAGCCGTATCGCTCGAACTACGTGGATCAGGAGATCCTCGACTGCATGGGCCGGCTGCTGCGGCACTACTGCATCGAGGGCCGGACCGACCGGATGCTGAGCGATCCCTACGAACTGCGGCATGTGACGGACCCTGATTTCGAGGAAGGCGTCGCGCGCTGGCAGGTCACCGCGGCCGAGGACGGCGCCGTCTCCGCCGGCCGGTTTCCCGGCTACGGCCTGCTCCAAGGCCGCTACCCCGGCGGGACGATGGGCGACACCTTCCTGATCATGACCCGCGGCGCCAAGGCGCCGAACCAGGTCAGCCAGGAGCTGAAGGGTCTCCAGCCCGGCCGGCGCTACTCCCTCAAGGTGATCACCGGCGACCTGGCCGACTTGAGGTCGGGCACCACCCGCAGAATGCAGCAGCCCCTGTCCTTCCGGCTCGACGGCGCCGAGGTCGAGCCGGGCGCCTTCAGCCACCCCTTCCGCAGCGCCCGCGGCCCGAAGCCCTTCACTCGCGACCAGCCGTTCTGGATGACCTACCACTGGCTGCAGTTCCGGGCGAGCGCCGACACGGCCCGTCTGGCCCTGGCCGACTGGGCGAAGCCGGACACCCCCGGCGGTCCGGCGGGACAGCAGACGATGCTCAACTTCGTCGAGGTCCAGCCGATGCTGGAGCCATAGCCGCCTCCGCACGGCTCGGCATCACCGCCGACCGGCCCCGGAACCGGGGCCCAAGAAACGAACCGCGGCGGCCCGGAGGCCGCCGCGGTTCGTTGAAGCTTGGTCGAGTCGATCAGGTCGACTTGGTGGTCATCTTGTCGTTGACGGTGACATACACGTCACGCGTGCGGCGACCCAGAACGGTCAGGATCGCGATGGCGACAACCGAGATCAGCGCGGTCAGAAGGCCGTACTCAATCAGGGTCTGGCCCTCTTCCTCAACGAACAGTCGCGTCATCATCGAGCATGCTCCTTTGGAGTTGCCGACCTTCCGGCCGGTACAGTCATTAGAGCGCGCGCCGGGGCTTCTGTCAAGGCCGGACTTCGCGTTTCCGTTTGCATCGAGGGACGGGCACTGCTGGACGAGCCCTGGATTCTGGTGGCCGGCGGGAACGTTTGCCGGTCAAGATTGGGCCGCTCAACTCCCCAGCCCGGCATACCCGGCGATGGTGGTGGCGACCCAGCCTAGCGCCAGGGCCAGGCCAAAGGCGGTCAGCCACCGCGAGCCGCGGCCGCCGCGCGAGTCGAGCAGCGGCGCCAGGAGCCAGACCGCCGCCACCACCCCGGCCAGGGCGAAGCCGGCCGACTCGCCCGCCGCGCCGGGCAGCCAGCGGCCGAGCAGCCGCAGCACCGCGAACGCGGACATGAAGTACCACTCGGGGTGGATGTCGGCCGGGGTGGGCTTGAGCGCGTCGGCCGCCGGGCCCAGCTCCCGCGGAAGCGCCGCGGCCAGGACCGACAGCGCGGTCAGCACCGCCAGCCAGAACCCCAGCTCGCCGCGCAGAAAGTCCGGGTACCAGGCCACCGTGGGTGGCTGGCCAGCGTCTTCGTCGGCCGGCAACGGCGCCTGGCCGTGGTGCTGCACCAGCCACACGTGCCCGGCGACCAGGGCGACCAAGAGCCAGGGCAGGCCCACCGCGTGCAGGGCGTAGAACCTTCTGGCGGTCTCCTCGCCGACCCGCGAGCCGCCCAGGAACAGGTCCACCGCCCAGCGCAGCGGTGCGACGCCGGCGGCCAGATGGACGCCCACCTGCGTGGCGAAGTACCCCCGCTCGTCCATCCGCAAGAGACAGCCGCTGAAGCCGAAGGTCAGCACCACCGCGAGCAGGCCGCAGCCGAACCACCAAGTCAGCTCTCGCGGCCGGCGGTAGGCTTTCATCAAGAAGGCCGAGAACATATGGCAGATCAGGCAGGCGATCAGCAAGTCCGCGGACCAGGCGTGGAGGGAGCGGATCCAGGCGCCGGCGGGGATGGTCTCGGTGATCCGCCGCACCGATTCATGGGCCTCGGCGCCGGGGCGGTAGTAGCAGGCGAGCAAGATGCCGGTGGCCACCTGCACGCCGAGCAGCAACAGGGCCAGGCCGCCGGCGTAGTACCAGCGGCTGTGCCGGTGCCGCGGCACTTTTTTGGCGGCGGCGTAGGCCAGCAGGGCGCCGAGCCCCAGCCGCGATTCGAGCCAGTCGGTCCAGCGCGCCACGGTGCCGCTCAAGTCCTTTCCACCACCACGTCGGTGCCCTGGACGGAGACCGTCAGGGAGGTCAGCGGACGCGCCGGCGGCCCGCCGGTGGGCGCCCCGGAGAGCACCTCGAACTGGCCGTGGTGGCAGGCGCAGAAGATCCGTCGCTCGGCCGGGCGGTACTCGACGGTGCAGTTGAGATGGGTGCAGAACGCGCCGTAGGCGCGCCACTCGCCGTCCGGCGTGCGCAGCAGCAGGCCGGGCTCGGTTCCCAGTCGAAAGTAGCGCGACTGACCGGGCGCCAGGGAAGCCGCGCCGGGGAGCACCACCCGTGCGGCCTCGGCCTCCTCGCCGGCCGCGCGCGCGCCTTCGCCCAGGTAGCGCGTGACCGGCCAGGCCCAGCCGGCCAGCCAGGCGCAGACCGCCCCGGCCAAGAGCCGGTGCGACGCGTCGCGGCGGGCCTCGTCAGGCCGGTCGGATCCCTCGCCCATCGGCGCTCCTTATCCAGGCCAGCGGGTTGCCGCAGCCGGCGAACCCGGCGGTGTGCAAGGCGACGTACCGCGGTGCCGCGCTCCGGCCGCGGTCGAAGAAGTCGGTCGACAAGAGGAACTCGGTCACCACCCGCTCGCTCCAGCGCTCGAGCCGGCCGGCCAGACGCGAGCGCTCCAGCCACGAGGTGGTGGCGTAGACGGGCCAGCCCCAAGCCAGCAGCGCCTCACCGCGCGTCCGGACCACCTGCGCCGAGGCCCACCGCGCGGCGGCGAAGCGCTGGTAGTCCCGGTCGGTGAAGCCCAGCCCGTGCAGATGCCGGCGCAGCGCCGCCACCACCAGCCTCCGCTGCCGGCCGCCAGCGGAGAAAAACGCCGCCAGCGACCCGCTGGCGAGCAGGTTGACCACCGTCCCCAAGAGCAGCAGGCGCACGAACCGCCGCCGCGTCCAGCGGCTGTCCGGTACCTGCTCCATGCTGGGCGGCGCGTCGGGCATCGGGCCTCACAGACGATCCGCGGCGCGCAACGACAGGGCGCACAGCGTCAGGGTCGGGTTGGCCGGCGGCGTGGTCGGGAACACGCCTGAACCGGGCAGGAGCAGATTGCGGTAGGCGTGGCAGACCAGGTCGGCATCGACCACCGAGGTCGCCGGATCGGTGCCCATCGGCGTGGTGCCGGTGATGTGCGACTCGGTCGGCGCCGGGTCGAGGATGTCGATGGCCTCCACCGGCAGCGGGGCCAGAAGGCGATCGAGATCCTCCCGCAGGCGGCGCACCGCTCGGTGGGTATACTCGCCGATGACCTCGTGGCTGGTGAACGGCTTGCCCAGGTCGCCCGGCGTCCGGCCGCCCGGCTCGGCGATGCCGACCCGGTTGCGTTCCTCGGGCAGGACCTCGAAAATGGCCTTCATGTTGAGCACCTCGAGCCACCGGCCGCGCTCGAGCCGGAACCGCTCCGGCACGTTGGACACCTCCAGCAGCGCCGCCGCTCGGTCACGGCGGTGGTCTCCATCGTACAGCATGTACCCGTGGCCGGTCAGTGACGAACTGCCGCCGAAGGCCTTCATCCCGCGCAGCCTGGCGCGGACGAACACCCCGTGCTGCTCGCCCAGGCCGGTGCCCAGGACGGGATGCTCGATCCCCGAGCGCAGCATCAGGAACGGGTTCATGATGGCGTTCGCGCCGAGAACGATCAGGTCGCCGGAGGCCGCGCCCTCGCGCCCGGCCACCTCGTCGTAGTACGTCACGCCGCTGGCCAGGTTGCCGCGAGTCTCGACGGTGAGCACGGGACAGCGGAGCTTGAGGGTGACGCCGGGCGTGCGGTAGAGCTCGGCCATCGAGTTTTGGACGGTGAACTTGGCGTCCACGGGACAGATTCCGCAGCGTCCGGCGGCACAGCACTGGGCCCGCGGCGGGTCGTCCAGCGGCAGGCTCCAGCGCGCCGCCGGGAGCGGGAAGAACTGGTCCGGATAGGCCTTGCGCAGGGCCTGCTCGGGCTGGCTGAGGAGGTGTGGCGGAAGCGGGCAGGGCCCCCGCCGGGGGTACGGTGCGTCGGCTGCGCCGGCGACCTGCAGCCGCTGCTCGGCCAGCTCGTAGTACGGCTCGAGATCGTCGTAGCCGAGTGGCCAGTCCCGCCCGACGCCGTAGGTGCTGCGCATCCGGAAGTCGTTGGGCAGAAAACGCGGGGTGCAGGCCCACCAGGTGTTCGAGCAACCGCCGAAGGTGATGTGGGTGGCCCACGGCTTGGCCGGGGTGCGGTTGACGATCACCTCGGCCTCGGTCAGGCCGGCGAAGCGGTTGGTGGCCACCCGCCACTCGTGCTCCTCGCGCGCTCCGCGCTCGAGCACCAGCACCCGCGGCCGGCGCGGTCCGAAGCGGCGTAGGTAACCCTCCAAGAAGAAGCTGCCGGCGAAGCTGGTGCCGGCCACGATGAGGTCGTAATGCTCCGCCATGCCAGCCTCGCCGCACCACCCGCGGACATCATATCAGGAAACGAGGGCGGGGTGGGGTCGGCCGCGCGGCCCTACTGCCCACTGCCTACTGCCTACTGCTCTTACGGCCTGGCCAGGACCTGGAAGACGATCAACGGCACCGCCGTGCCCAGGAGGGCGCCGTAGACCACGGTGCGAACGCGGTGGGTCGGGTCGTGGAGGCGGAGTTGGGCGACGATCATGGCGATCAGGAAGGCCAGCGCCGCCACCAGGTAGACCACCGTGGTGTTGCGGACGATGAAGTACAGGCTGGTCGCCAGGCAGAAGGCCACCGCGGTGTGGCCGCTGACCGGCCCGCCAGCCAGCACGCTGCCCTCCTGCCGGCCGACCTTCAGCGCGGTGAGGAGAATCAGCATCAGCATCAGCGACATCGCCAGCGCGCGGAGCATGGCGCTGTCGTCCTGATAGCTGTCGGTCACCCAGACCCGCCGCAGCCGCTCGATCCGTTCCGGATTGAAGTAGATGCACAGCCCGACCACGCAGGCATTGAAGGCGGTCACCAGCACCGCGCCGGCGGACACGTCCTTGGCGAACCGGGCCACCGGGTGGTAGGTTTCGGTGACCAGATTCATGGTGGCCTCCATGACCGTGTTGACCATCTCGGCGAAGACCACCAGGGTGATGCAGACCATCAGCACGGCCACTTCCAGGGCGGTCAGCTTGTAGACCAGCGCCAGGACGGCGTTGATGGCCATGAACACGAAGTGGACGCGCATGTGGCGCTGGGAGCGGTAGGCATCGAGGATGCCCTCCAGCGCGTGTTTGAAGCTGCGGGCGTAGCGCCGCACGTTCAAGGGTCGGGCCATGTCATTCGTCCCGCGGCGGCCGGCCGATGCCCGCCAGCGCGAGCAGCTCGTCCTCACGCCGCTGCATGGCGCCGCGCGCCGCCTCGTCCAGGTCGTCCCACCCGCACAGGTGCAGGAGCCCGTGAACCACCAGCAGCGCCAACTCGTCGTCCAGGCTCCAGTCGGCGAACTCCGCCGCCTGCCGCGCCGCCGTCTCGACCGAAATCGCCACGTCGCCGAGCAGGTCGCCGTCGCTCAGGGCAGCCTGGCCGGGAGCCAGCTCGTGCTGTGGGAAGCTCAACACGTCGGTCGGGCCGTCATGGCCCAGGTAGCGCTGGTTCAGCTCGGCGATGGCGGCATCGTCGCAGAGCAGGACGCTGACTTCGACCTCGACCCCCGTCTCGGCCAACGCGGCCAGCTCGGCCACGGCGACCAGCCGGCTCAGATCGGCCTCGGGCGGCTCGCCGCGGCGGTCAATCTTCGCGCCCATTGCCGTTCCCGGAGCCGACCTCGGCCTTCTTGCCCTTGCCCTTGAGCACCTGCTGCGGGTACTCGATCCGGCTGTGGTACATGCCGCGCAGGAAGTCCTTGAATGCCTTCGAGGCGATGTTCAGCTCCCGCAGGGTCAGGTCGCACTCGTCGAGCTGACCGCCTTCGAGCCGTTGCCGGATCAGCGTCTCGACGATCTCCGAGATCCGTTTCTCGGACAGCGTCCCGTGGGTCGAAGCGGCGCGCACCGCCGCCTCGATCCCGTCGGCCAGCATGATGATCCCAGACTCCTTGAACTGCGGCTTCGGCCCCTCGTAGCGGAACAGCTCCTCGGACACCTGCTCGCCTTCCTCGGCGCGCTCCAGGGCCTGGTAATAGAAAAATGAGATCATGGTGGTGCCGTGGTGCTGAGCGATCACGTCGATCAGCGCCTGCGGCAGGTGATGGTCCTTGGCGATCTGAATCCCCAAGCTGACGTGCGACTTGATCGCGCCGGCGCTGAGGCTGGGTTTGAGCCGCTCGTGCACGTTCTCGCCGCCGAATTGGTTCTCGATGAACCACGACGGATGCTTCATCTTGCCGATGTCGTGGTGGTACCCGCAGGCGCGCGCCAGGAGCGGATCGGCGCCGATGGCCTCGCTGGCGTCGGCGGCCATGTCACCAATGGTCAGGCTGGCGTCGAACGTCCCGCGCGCCTCGCGCTTGAGCATCTGCAGGACGTTCGAGGAGGTGTTGGTCAGCTCCAGCAGGCGGAACGGCGTGACGCAGCCGAACGGCCGCTCGAGCAGCGGGATGAGTCCCTGCGCGAAGAGGAACGCGAGCAGGCCCCAGCCGAAGCCGAAACAGAGATCGGCGGCGAGGTGTCTGGATTGGATCGCGGTCACCTCACCGCTGCGGGGAAGCTGGACGATGGCGGCGATCATCATCCCCGCCATGGCGACCATCAATCCGGCCCGAGCCAGGTCGTTGCGGTCCCCGATATGGCGCACCGACATCGCCCCGACGCGGCCGGCGAGCCAGGCCTCGAACGCCACCCAGAGCCCGGCGCCGGGGAGCAGGATGCCCATGAACAGCCCCATCGCGCCGGTCATCATCATCGCCAGGCGGTACTCGATCAGCACCGCCACCACCATCCCGGTCGAGGCGCCGCAGAAGATGGCCGGGTGCGACAGCGAGGGCACCTCGCCCTTGAGCCAGATCAGGAACCGGAACACCACCAGGGCGATGATGGCCACCAGGTTGAGCAACAGAATGCGCCCGTTGTCGTAGAAGATGTCCGGCAGTTCGAGCCGGACGTAGGTGCCCAGGATGACCATCACCAGGAACACCAGGCAGCCCAGGGCGAACAGGCCGCTGTAATCCCGCTTGGGCTGGACCAGACCCAACGCCCGCAAGTCGCGGATGTTCTCGGTCGTGACCCGGTGTCCGCGCTGGACGATCAACTGCCCGCGGGTGATGGTCCGCCGGACCGGCTCGACCTCTTCGGCGGCCTTCTGCCGGGCCAGCTCGGTCGCCTCGCGGTTGAAGCGCAGGTTGGGCTTGAGCACGTCCGGGTCGGTGAGCAGGGCCGCCAGGAGCTTCGTGCCCGGGTCGTCCCGGCCGGCCAACTGCTCGGTGACGAACCGCCGCGCGTTGTTCAGGTCGTCAGGCACGTCATCGCGGATCTCGCGTCCCGCGTAGACCTTGGCGATGAGACTCAGGGCCGTGGCCTTGAGCGCGTCTCGCCGGGCCGGCTCCTGGGTCAGCACCCAGCCCACCACGTCCGGCCGGAGTTCGACCCAAACGGTGCGGCCGAGCCGCTCGTTGAGCGCCGCGAGCTGCGCGGCCGGGGTGGTCAGATTCTCGTCGGCAGCCACCGCGGCGAGGTACTCGAAGAACTGGTTGATGCGGTCCTCGGCCTCGCCCCTGGCCGGTCGGGCGTCATAGTCCTTAGGCACGGCGTCGCGCGTGGCCTGCCGCAACTTGGTGGTGGCGTCCTCGTCGACGAACTCCTGAGTCCGGTCGGCGTACACATCGCGCTCGGCGATCTCGCCCACGTCCCAGTTGATCCCGGCCTGGAACAGGTCAACCTCGAGCAGCGCTGTGTACGCCACGGCGAGCAGCAGGCCGAGCAGGACGCGGGTCGGTTTGATCGGTCCGGGCACCAGCACGCGCCGGGCCGTCTGCACCCGAGACCGCAGCTTGGCGACGGGCGTCACGGGCCGATGGGTGGGTGACCGGTTTGGCATCGTCAACTCGAGCCGGAACGCGGCCGGGGCTGGTCCTGAGCCCGGCCGTACGCCTCGACGATACGCTGTACCAGTGGATGCCGGACGACGTCCTCGCTGCCCAGCCGGACCACGGCGATGCCGGGGATGGCGTCCAGCAGCTCGACCGCGTGGTTGAGCCCGCTCTTCGCCCCGGCCGGCAGGTCGGTCTGGGTCACGTCGCCGGTGACCACCGCCCGGGAACCGAACCCGAGGCGGGTCAGAAGCATCTTCATCTGCTCCGGAGTCGTGTTCTGCGCCTCGTCCAGGATGATGAACGAATCGTTCAGCGTGCGCCCCCGCATGAACGCCAGCGGCGCCACCTCGACCACGTTGCGCTCCAACTGCCGCTGTGCCCGGTCGAGATCGACCATGTCGTAGAGTGCGTCGTAAAGCGGCCGGAGGTAGGGATCGATCTTGGCCTGAAGGTCGCCCGGCAGGAAGCCGAGCCGCTCGCCGGCCTCGACCGCGGGACGGCAGAGGATCAGGCGCGAGACCTCCTTGGCGCGCAGCGCGCGCACCGCGCAGGCCATGGCCAGGTAGGTCTTCCCGGTCCCCGCCGGCCCCACGGCGAAGGTCACGTCGTGCCGTTGGATGGTCTCGACGTACTGCCGCTGGCCGGCGGTCCGAGCCCGGATCGGCTTGCCGCGGTCGGTCACCAGAACCACTTCCGCGAGTTGCTCGACCACCTGGTCGGTCTGCCCGCCGCGGTAGCTGCTCACCGCGTACTCGACCTGGGCCCGGTTGAGCTGCCCGCCGGCGCGCGCCGCGGTGAGCAGATCGCCGATCAACTGCTGGACCTTGGCCACGCCCTCGGCCTCGCCGGAGAGCAAGACGGCGTCTCTGACGGCGGTGACCTGAACCTGGTCGACGGCGCGGCGCAAGAGATCGAGGTGGGCGTCACCCGGCCCGAGGAGGGCCGCCAACTCGGCACCGTCCGGGATCGGGATACGGGCTTCGATCGACGTCTCCAAGCTGCCCGAACCGCGGCCGGCGCCATCAGCCCGAGAGCAGCTCACGCACCAGGGCGTTGACCTCCCGCCCGTCGGCCCGGCCCTGCACCCGCGGCATCAGCACCCGCATCACCGCGCCGAGATGCTCGGGGGCGGTGGCGCCGGCCTCGCCGATGGCCTCGGCCACCAGCGCGCGCAGCGCCTCGGGGGTCAAAGCCGCGGGAAGATAGGCTTCGAGGATCGCCAGCTCGGTCTCCTCGCGCTCGGCCAGGTCCCCCCGCCCGGCCTGACGATAGGCCTCGGCCGATTCGCGGCGCTGCTTGACCTGCTTGCCGACGACCTGGAGAAAACCGGCCTCGTCGAGCGTGCCGCGGTGGGCGATGGCCGCTTCCTGGAGGGCTGCCCGCAGCAGACGCAAAGTCCCCACCCGCACCTGATCCCTGGCGCGGAGCGCCGTCTGGTAATCGGATTGGAGACGTTGCTCGAAGGACATCGGCCGACGGCCTACTCCTTGGTCTGCTGACGGACCATGCGGCGCATCTGACGGCGGCGACGGGCGGCCCGCTCGCGGCGGCGGCGGTCACTCGGCTTCTCGTACCGCGACTTCCGGCGGGCCTCCTGCAGAGTCCCGTCCCGCTGCAACTGCTTCTTGAAGCGGCGCAGCGCGCTGTCAAGCGACTCGTTGTCGCGGACTTCCACCTTCGCCATGTACGATTCCTCCGGTCATACGAGCCGGCCGCCTAGCCCGGCGGCCAGCCAAACCCGCGCCCGGCCAGTACGTGCAGATGCAGGTGCATGACCTCCTGCCCGGCGCTCGGTCCGTTGTTGATCACGATGCGGTACCCGTCATTTGCCAGGCCGGCGGACCGCATCACCCGCGTGGCCACCAGCAGCAGATGCCCCAGCAAGGCGGCATCGTTCGGTGTGGCTTCGTTGAGCGAGGGGAGCGACTGCTTCGGAACGACCAGCACATGGGTCGGCGCCGCCGGTTCGATGTCCGCGAACGCCAGCGCCAGGTCGTCTTCGTAGACCTTGTCGCAGGGAATCTCCCCGCGGACGATCTTACCGAATACCGTGTCGCCTTCCGACAATCAACTCTCCCATCGGACGACCGCCGGGATCAGCCATGATAGCATCGCGTCACCCGGCCCGCAACCGCGCTGGCGCGGTGAAGGGCTGGTTCTGCAAGGATCCGGCCGCCGCTCGGGTCGAGCCACGGCCGCATCGCCACCTACGGCTGGGTCCGGCGATGGGCGCGCAGGGACTTGAACCCCGGGCCTCATGCATGTCAAGCATGCGCTCTAACCAACTGAGCTACGCGCCCGCGAACCCAGATTATAGCCGTGGCCCCGCCACGAGTCAATGCCGCCATGCCGCGCTGGGTCGGGCTTGTCGCGACTTCCGCTCGCGTCAGACTACCTCCACCGGACCCGCCCGCCGGACCACGAGACCCCCATGATCCCCCTGTCTGGAGTGTTGGCCCACGTGCTCGCCGCCGGCCCGGCCGCACGTCCCGCGGCGCCGCCGGTGCTCAGCTTGCGAGGCGCCTCGAACTCGGGCAAGACCCGCCTGGTCGAGCAGTTGACCGCCGAGTTGACCCGCCGCCGGTGGCGGGTCGGGACGGTCAAGCACGCCAGCCACGAGCCGACGCTGGACATAGACGGCAAGGATTCCCATCGCCACGCCGCCGCCGGGGCGGAGCGGGTGCTGTTGCTGGGACCCTCGCGCGCCGCGCTGTTCGTCCACCGCGCTGCCGAGCCCGAGCTGGCGCCGTGGCTGGACTCCTTCGCCGGCGCGGTGGACATCGTCCTGGTCGAGGGGTTCAAGCAGACGCCGCTGCCGTATGTCCGGATCGAGCTGGGCGAATCGTTCACCCTGACCCGCGAACGGCACGACGGCCACCCCGGCTGGCGGTTGACCCGGCCGGCCGGCGAGGGGCCGTTGCACTACCCGGACACCGTGATCGCCACGCTGGTGGAGTTTGCAGTGACGCTGATGGCCGGTGATGCGGACGGCCGGCCGGAGGTCCCATGAGGCCCATAGGACATCTGGCCGGCCGGTCTCGGACGGCCCGTTACCCGCTGTCGGCGTCGACGTTCTTGACGCCCTTGCCGCCCTTCCAGTTCTGCATGCTCATCCACTTGGCGTGCCCGTCCATGAAGGTGGCGTTGAGCCCGTCGTTGTGGCGGTAGCGGCTGTTCGGGATGTAGGTGGCGTAGCCCGCCACCGAATCCGGGCCGGCGTAGGCCCAGGGATAGGAGGCGTCACAGAGCATCCAGATCTCCGCCGGCGCCTGAAGCGTGCCGAGGGCCACCAGCCGCTGGCCCAAGGTGTAGGCGTAGGTCAGGCGGTGGGTGCGGACGAAGGCGGCCACCGGCGGGTTGGGCGACGAGCAGGTTGCCCCGCCGGCAGTGATGGTCAGCGGCGCCGACTCCGACGGGCAGACCATCGTCTGATCGTTCTTCATGTACGGCTCGATCACGATATGCCAGTTCTGGCCCGAGCCGAGCCCGGCGCAGTCGGCCGAGGGCAGCCGCTCGTCGTAGTCCTGGGCGTACTGCAGGACGCCCAGGGACATCTGCTTGACGTTCGACTGACAACTCGACTGCCGGGCCTTCTCGCGGGCCTTGGCGAACACCGGGAACAGGATGGCTGCCAGGATGGCGATGATGGCGATCACCACCAGCAGCTCGATGAGCGTGAACGCTCGGACACGTCGCATGTGTGGTCTCCTGTGCAGGCGACAATTGGGCATCGGCCGAGCAAGATCGGCCGGCTTGCCGCCTGTCCTGAGAAAAGCCTACGACCGGCCTTGCCAGTCGTCAAGTCTCACCAGAAAAGGGGTCAGGAGCCTTTTCTGGCCCTGGCGCCTCCCGCTTCGCCGCAGAGCTGCTCAAGCCAGGAAAGGCTCCTGACCCCTTTTTCGGCCTTGCCAGTCGTCAAGTAGCGGAAGGGCCGTGCGCGCCGACTGCGAAACCGCGCGCGGGAGCCTGCCGTGAAGAGGGACCGCCGGTCTTGCCTGTTGCTCGCCTTGCTGCTCGCCGGTGCGCTGCCGGCCCAGACCGTGATCCACGTGGCGCCGACCGGCGACGACCTCGCCGCCGGGTCGGCCGCGGCGCCGCTGCGCACGCTGACCCGCGCGCGGGACCGGGCGCGCGAGATGAAGCGCGGTGGTCTGCCGGCCGGTGGAATCCGGGTCGAGCTGGCCGGCGGCACCTACCGGCTCGAGCAGACCTTGGCCCTGACCGCCGAGGACTCCGGCGCGCCCGACGCGCCGGTGGTCTACACCGCCGCGGCCGGACAGACCGCGGTGCTCAGCGGCGGGCGACCGATCGCCGGCTGGAAGCGCCGGGCCGACGGGGTCTTCGAGGCGCCGCTGCCGGCCTGGCGCGAGGCACCCGTGCACCGCCAGTTGTTCGTCGACGGCCGGCGCTACCGCTTGGCCCGGTCGCCCAACGAGTGGCAGTACCGCGCGGTCCGGGGCGTGCCGGAGGCCGACGGCAAGATGTCCAAGTCGCGGTTCATCTACGCCGGCGACGAGCTCCAGCCGTGGCCGAACCTGGCCGACGTCAGCGTCCACCTCTACTTCTCCTGGATCTCCGGCCACTTTCCGCTCAAGTCGGTCGATCCGGCCACGCGGGTGGTCGAGCTGGCCGGGCCGGCGGTCTGGTCGTTGCCGTATATCTGCCGTTGGTGGCAGCCGTACCTGGTCGAGAACCATCCGGGCGCGTTGGACGTGCCGGGCGAGTTCCAGTACGACCGCGCCGCCGGCGTGCTGAGGGTCATCCCTTGGCCTGGCCAGGACTTGACCGCCGGAGAGGTGGTCGCGCCGGAGTTGGAGCAGTTGGTCGACGCCGCTGGCAGCCCGGAGGAGGGCCGCCCCCTCGAACACCTCCGGCTGGTCGGGCTGACCTTCGCCGACGCGGCCTGGTACCTGCCGGCCGAGGGCTGGTCGTGTCCGCAGGCCGAGAACCGGCTCGGCGCCGCGGTCCAGTTCCGCGCCGCGCGCAACTGCGCCGTCGAGCGCTGCACCATCACCCGCACCGGCGGGTACGGGCTATGGTTCGGCAACGACTGCGCCGACGACCGGATCACCGGCAACCATCTCCACGACCTGGGCGGCGGCGGGATCCGCGTCGGGACCACCGACCACCTGACGCCGGAGCGCATGGCCCAACGGGTGGTGGTGGACAACAACTACGTCCACGACGGCGGGCTCGAGCATCCCGGCGCGGTGGGCATCTACCAGGCTTACGGGCACCACAACCGGATCACCCACAACGAGGTCAGCGACCTGCGCTACACCGGGATCTCGCTGGGCTGGACCTGGGACACGGTGATGTCCGGCACGCGCGACAACCTGGTCGAGGACAACCACGTCCACCACGTCATGCGGGTGCTGGAGGACGGCGGGGGGATCTACAGCCTGGGCTTCACGCCGGGCTCGGTGATCCGCCACAACCACATCCACGAGGTCGGCAACCCGGCCGATCCGGTCGGCCACGGGATCTACCTCGACGGCGGGAGCGCCGGGGTGCTGTGCGAGCAGAACCTGGTCCACGACTGCGGCACCGCCGGCATCCGCAACCAGCACGGCACCTCGGGACTGACCATCCTCAACAACATCAGCGCCTACTGCCAGGTCGGGCTGGGGATCGATTCGGAGCGGACCAACATCTACCAGCGGAACATCATCTACCTGGCCGGCGAGGGCCAGCCGTTCAGCTACGTCCCGGAGTGGAAGAGCTACGACAAGATCATCGACTACAACGTCTACTGGCACGAAGACGGCCGGCCGCTCAAGTTCTTGAGCTTCACCTTCGACGAGTGGCGCAAGAAGCAGGGGCTGACCGACATCTGGTACACCCCGCGGATGGACCCCCACTCGCGCGTGGCGGACCCGAAGTTCGTCGATCCGCAGGCCAGGGACTTCCACCTCCAGCCGGACTCACCCGCCCTGGCGGTCGGCTTCGAGCCCTTCCCGCTGGACGGGTTCGGGCTGTACGGCGACCCGGACTGGGTCGCGCTCCCGAACCAGTACGCCCCGCGGCCGCTGGACGACAACGAGAAGGTGCTCGGCCTGAGCCCGATCGACGACGACTTCGAGCGTTACGCGCCGGGCGACCAGCCGGGCTTCTGCGCCCTGCACGAGGATCCCGACAAGGGCTCGATCCGAGTCTCGGCCGAGCGCGCCGCCGCCGGGAAGCAGTCCCTCAAGTTCGTCGACATGGCCGGCCAGCAGTCCTACCACCAGCCGCATCTGTACTACTCGCCGCGGATGACCGGCGACCTCACCGTGAAGATGACCTTCGACCTGTTCCGCGAGCCCGGCGCGATGCTCTGGACCGAATGGCGCAACACGCCCAGCTACGCCAAGGTCGGCCCGTGCCTGTACATCGACGCCGACGGCCGGCTGCTGCTCCAGCACCGCAAGCCCACCGACTGCGTCCTGCCGACCGGACAATGGCTGCACTTCGAGCTGGTTGACGGTCTGGGCAAGCTGTCCGACGCGCAGTGGCGCCTGCGCATCACCGCCGGGGACCAGGTCCTTTACGAGGCGGACGATTTGCCCTGCGATCCGGAGTTCACCCGCATCCTCTGGCTGGGCCTGGTCAGCTACGGCACCGAGCCGGCGGTGTTCTACCTCGACAACCTCCGCGTCGCGCCGGTCGGCTAGCCCAGCGCCAAGGCTACGCTCAATGACGTCTTCTCCATGGGGTCAGGTCTTGCAATCGCACATTTGTGCGATTGCAAGACCTGACCCCCATCGGGTTATGTTACCAACAAGCGGGCACTGAGCGCTTGATGTATGCGGTCATGCGCATGTATACTGGGCGCCGGAGGGCGGAAGTCGATGGAGGCTGAGCAGGCGGTCGAGGTCTTGAAAGCGTTGGCGGACCCGACGCGGTTGCGGCTGGTCGGCCTGCTGCATGAGCACGGGACGTTGTGCGTGTGCGAACTGGAGCAGGTCCTGGCGCTGCCGCAGTACACGGTCTCGCGCCACCTCGGCGTGCTGCGCCGGGCCGGGCTGGTGGCCGGCGCGCGCGACGGGGCGCGGATGGATTACCGGATCCGGCCGGACCTGGCGGAGCCGCTGCGCGAGCTGCTGGCCAGCACCGTGGCCGTGACTGACGACAGCGCCGAAGCGCGAGGCGACCGACAGGCAGCTCGCCAGGTGCGCCCGGAAGCGGCCTGCCGCGCCGCCGGCGGGTGACTGTGTTGATGCGAATCATGTGCGTATGTCCATAGACGCTTGAGAGCATGAGGTAGTTGATGGAGCGCAAGAAGCTTGGCTGGCTCGCGGCGGTCTTCGTGGTGGCGTACACCCTGCCGGTGGAGTCCGAGCGGGTCCGCTCGGGCGCGGTGCAGGCGTTGGTCATGCTCCACGAGTACGCTCGCGAGCACGTCCTGACCTGCCTTATCCCGGCGTTCTTCATCGCCGGGGCCATCGCGGTGTTCATCTCCCGGGAAGCGGTGCTGCGCTATTTCGGGGCGAAGGCGAAGAAGTGGCTGGCCTACACCGTCGCCAGCGTGTCGGGCACGGTCCTGGCGGTCTGTAGTTGCACCGTCCTGCCGCTGTTCGCGGGACTCTACAGTCGGGGCGCCGGGATCGGGCCGTCGACGGCGTTCCTCTACTCGGGTCCGGCGATCAATGTGCTGGCGATCATCCTCACGGCCCGGGTGCTCGGCGCGCCGCTGGGCATCGCCCGGACAGTGGGGGCGGTGGCCTTCGCGTGCATCATCGGGCTGACCATGGAGAAGCTGTTCGGCGACTTCGACGACGGCGCGGTGGCGGAGTTCGGCAAGGACGAGGACGCGCCGCGCCGGAGCGGGGTGCAGACGATCGTCTACTTCGCGACCATGGTGCTGCTGCTGATTTTCATGGCCTGGGCCAGGCCGGCCGGGCCGACCGGGCTATGGGCGGTGATCTTCGCGGTCAAGTGGTATCTATCGGGCCTGCTGGGCCTGGTCCTGGCGTGGCAGGTCTGGCGCTGGTTCGACCGCGAGGAACGCCGTGAGTGGCTGCACAGCACGGCCGAGTTCGCGGGGTTGATCTTCCCCTTGCTGCTGGCCGGCGTGCTGGCCGCCGGGTTCCTGATGGGCGCGCCGAACGCCGACAACGGGCTGATCCCGAATGCCTGGATCAGCCGGGCAGTGGGCGGCAACACCTTGGCGGCCAACTTCCTGGCCGCCCTGACCGGCGCCTTCATGTACTTCGCCACGCTGACCGAGGTGCCGATCCTGCAAGGGTTGCTGGGCAGCGGCATGGGTCAGGGACCCGCCCTGGCGCTGCTGCTCGCCGGCCCGGCCTTGAGCCTGCCCAACATGCTGGTCATCCGCAGCATCATGGGCGGCCGCCGGACGCTGGTCTACTGCGGCCTGGTGGTGGTCATGGCGACCGTCACCGGCTGGGCGTACGGGATGCTGATGGGTGCGTAGGAGAAACCGATGACGATCACGGTCTATGGAACGGGCTGTCCGAAGTGCCAGACGACGGAGCGGAACGCGCTTCAGGCGGTCGAGGAGCTCGGGCTGCCGGTGACGGTCGAGCATGTTCGCGAGCCGCTGGAGATCGCCAAGGCCGGCGTGATGTTCACGCCGGCACTGGCCATCGACGGGGTGGTCAGGTGCAAGGGCAAAGTGCCCTCGCCGGCCGAGGTCAAAGCCTGGCTGGAGGGCTGACATGAGCCGCAACCAGGTGACCTTGCTGGTGGTTTTCTTGGCACTCGCGGCGGTGGTCGCCCTCAAGGGCGGCCGCCGGGGCCCGGACCCGGCCGAGGCCACGGCGACGGCGGGCACCGCCGCCGAGCAGGCCATCGCCGCGGCCCGGGCTGCTGGTCAGCCGGTGCTGCTCAGTTTCCGCTCGGATTCGTGCATTCCGTGTCGGGCGATGGGCGACATCCTGAACGAGATGCGGCCGAAGTACCAGGGCCGGGTCGCCTTCGTCGACGTCTCGCTGGAACCGGACACGCCGGACATGAACCTGATCACGGAGCACCAGATCCAGGTCAAACCGACGACCATCCTGATGGCCGCCGACGGCACGGTGCTGGAGACCAAGCTCGGGGTCTGGGAGCCGGCCGAGTTGGCGGCGCGGCTGGACCGGATCGCGAGCCGCTGATGCTGGACTCCATCGCCGCCAGCCTGTCGGGGCACCTGGGCGGCCTGTCGCCGCTGGCGGTGATGCTGGCCTTCGCCGGCGGGGCGCTGACCGGCTTCAATCCCTGCGCCTGGCCGACGGTCCCGGTGGTGCTGGGGCTGATCGGCGCCGAGGGCGCGAGCCGCTCCCGGTGGCGGGCTCCGGCCATCGCGGCGACGTTCGTGCTGGGGTTGGGCCTGACTTACGCCATCATCGGCCTGGCCTTCGGCACGGTCGGCAAGGTGCTGGGGCTGTCGTCCGCCACCTGGCAGTACGTCGTGGCGGCGGTCTGCCTCGTCTTCGGGCTGAGCTGGGCTGGCGTGATCGCCCTCAACTTCCCGACCATCGCGCCGGGAATCAAGTACCGGCCCGAGGCCGGCGGCTTCGTGGGCGCGCTGGCCTTGGGGATGCTCTTCGGTCTGGTCGCCAGCCCGTGCGCCACCCCGGTGCTGGCGGTGATCTTGTCGGCCGCCGCGGCGCAGGGCTCGCCATGGTTCGGGGCGGTGCTGCTGTTGGCCTACGCCCTCGGCCACGGCCTGCCGTTGCTGATCATCGGCTGCGCCGCGGGGGCGGCCACGCGGCTGCAACGGCTCGGGCCGGCGCTCGAGCGGCTGCAGCGGGCCAGTGGCTGGGTGCTGGTGGCGGTGGCGTTCTATCTGGTCTGGACAGCTTGAGGAGACCGCAATGAGTTGCTGCGACGCGATGGGCAAGCAGGTCATGCTGCTGGCCTGTTCGGGAATGTCCAACGTCGGGCAGTTGGCCAATCAGGCCGCGATCCGGCTGCATGAGGAGCGCCTCGGGACAGGGTCCTGCGCGGTCGGGATCGCCGCCGGGGTCGAGGGGCTGGTCAAAGGCGCGGCCGAGGTGCCGCTCCGGGTGGTGCTCGACGGCTGCCCGGTAGCCTGCGCCCGGGTCGGCCTGGAAGGCCAAGGCCTGCAGCCGGATGTCTACCTCCAGGTGACCGACCTGGGGATCGAGAAGGCCAAGGTCTTCGATCTGCCGGTGGAGCAGATCGAGCAGGTGGTCTTGGCGGTCAAGGTGGCCATGTCGGCGACATGAGCTGCGGCGGAAAGGAGCACGGGCGATGAGAGCGAGTCGGTGGGCTGTGGTGGCCGGTGGCGTGGCGGTTCTGGCCGCGCTGGCCGGCGAGTTGAGCATCGGGGCGAACGCTCCCGATTTCACCTTGAACGACCTCGGCGGCAAGGCCCGCAAGTTGTCGGCGCACAAGGGCAAGGCCAAGGCCGTGGTACTGGTCTGGTCCTCGACTCAGTGCCGCTCCGGAGTCGCCTATCAGCAGCGCATCCAGGCGTTGCACGAGGAGTTTGGCCAACGCGGGGTGGCGGTCTACGGGATCAACTCCAACCGGAGCGAATCGGTGGAGGACCTCCGGGCTTACCTGCGCGAGAAGAAGCTGACCTACACCATGCTGAAGGATCCGCGGAACAAGGTCGCCGACGCCTACGGAGCCGTCTGCACCTCCGAAGTGTTCGTCCTGGACGGGCGCCTCAAGCTGCGCTACCACGGCGCGTTCGACAACAGCGTGGACCCGGACGGGGTCGAGCCGGGCAAGCGTTTCGCCAGGTCTGCCGTGCTCGCGATCCTGGCCGGCAAGACGCCGGAGCCGGCGAGCACCGCGCCGATGGGCTGCGCGATCGACCGCGAGTGAGGCGAGGCGGCGAGCGGGAGAGGTCGCAGCCGGACTTCCCGGAGGCGCTATGCCCTGGAACCTGCTCCAGGGCATAGCATCACGCTCTGAGGAGATCTGGAGGCCGCGATGCGCCCTGGTGAGTTGGCTCGGAGAACGGGCCTGAGTACGGACACACTACGCCACTATGAGCGCAAGGGCCTGCTGGCGGCGAGGATTGGGGTCAGGTCTTGCAATCGCACATTTGTGCGATTGCAAGACCTGACCGCTTGGGGGTGGCGTTACGGATACCTGATCTGGATCACCGCGTCCATCAGGCTGGCGCTGCCGCCGCGGGCGCGGACGTAGTCCCAGAGAGTCTCGCCGAGGGTGGTGCTGGATGAGGCGCCGAAGGCCAGGTAGTTCGGTGAACGAGTCCCCGACGCCTTGAGCCGGCCGGGGGCGTCGAGGCGCAGTTCGCCGTCCACCAGGACCTTCAGGTCCCCGCCGTTCAGCACCACTCGGTAGACGTGGAAGTCGTCGGTGGTGTCCATGGCCCAGCGCAGCTTGCGGTCGCTGTAGAGCTCGATCCGGTCCGGGTAGAGGGCCAGGCGGTCGGTCGCCACGCCGTTGCCGAAGATCAGGTGGCTCAGGCCGGAGACCACCTTGACCCGGGCCTCGGCCACCGCCTCGCGGTCCGGGGAAGCGGCCCAGGCGTAGCGGTAGTAGAGGTAGTCGCCCGGCACCTCGCCGGTGTCGGCGACCCGCAGCGCGCCGTCGACCACCTCGGCCACGGTTCGCGCCGAGCCGGGATCCCGGGCCCAGGCGGGAGGCGGCAGGGCCGAGCCCTGGTACTGCACCGGCCACTCCTCGCCCCTGGTCCCGGCCGTGGCGACCGCCACCCGGAGCCGGTTGGCGCCGACCTTGAGACAATCCTTCGGCAGCACGAAGGCGAACCAGTCCCGCGCGTCCTTCGCGCCACCGGTCAGCGGCATGTCGTTGAGCGTGACCGTCAACTCCTCCGGCCGAGCCACGCCGCGCGCCTGCAGGTGGAGGAGCGCCTGACCGGGCCGGCCGGCGCGCTCCGCGGCGGCCAGGTCGTCGGCGACGGTCAGTTCGACCTGGTACGGCCGCTCCTGGGTCAGCGCTGCCGAGTACTGCGGGGTCAGCAGTGGCAGGTTGTTGAACCGCTCCCCGTCACGGACATACCGGGCTGGGTCGCCGTCGCGGACGGTGACGAAGTAGAGCTTGTCCTTCCCCTTCAGCCCGTCGCGATCACCGATGTCGCGGAACACCTGAGACTTCGGGTTGAACAGGTTGAAGGTATAGATCCCGTCCACCCCGGCCAGCCAGGCGGCCGCGGCTCGGCCGCGGTAGGTCTCGACCGCGTTGCGCTGGAAGCCGGTCGCGCCGGTCACGCGCGACTCGCTCAGCCCGGCGTACACCGCTACCTGGTGCCGGTGGCCCAGGGCGACGCTGTACGACCAGGGATTGAGCACGAAGTAGTCGGTGGTGATCAGGATGTCGGCCAGTCCGTCGGCCAGCCACCGGTCCAGGTCCAGCCCCGCGGCGCGGCAGAAGTCGACCGAGTCGGGCACGCGGATGGCCACCAGGATGGGCCGCCCGCGGCGCAGGCCGACCTCTTCGGTCATCGCCCGGACTCGCGCCATGAAGGCGGTCAGCGCGTCCAGTTCGTCGGCCGTGGCGGTGCCCCCGGCGGCGACCGAGCGGAAGTAGCAGAAGTGGCGCAGGAAGTCCAGCTCGAGGCCGTCGACGTCGTAACTGCGGCAGACCTCCTCGAGGTACCGGAAGGCCAGCTCGCGGACCTCCGGCCGGCCGTAGTCCACCGAGCTCCAGGTGCCGTACGGCGTACGTTTGAGGTGGTCGCCGACCAGCCAGTCGGGATGCTGCTCCTTGAGCGGCGGGAAGAGCAGGTACGGCTTGGCCGGCGTGTGCGCCACGTCGTGGGTGTCGTTCATCCGCATCGACCAGAACGCTTCCATCCGGTTGGCGTGGCAGAACTCGACCACGGCGCGGAGGCAGTCGGTCCCGCCGGCGATCAGCTCGGCGCTGACGTTGCGCGTGTTCGGCAGGAGTCCGTAGTCGGCGGGCTGGCGGGTCAGCAGCGTGCCGGCTTGGGTGTCGTGAGTGAAGAACGAGAAGCCGGAGCTGATGGTGCAGTAGGCGACGGCGCCGACCTGAGTCCCGGCCAGTCCGGTGGTGCGCAGGTCCAAGAAGGCGGGCACCGACAGGTCGCGGTCCTTGGGATAGTAGAGCGCGTCGCAGCCGTCGTTGTTGGCGATGATGCCCCGCTGCCGGAAAGCCAGCTCGCGGCGCTGCTGCCGCAGCGACTCCAGCGTCAGCGGCTGCTGTGCCGACGCGGCCGACGACCAGGCCAGCAGGGTCGCGGCCAGGCCAAGAACGGCGGTCCACCCGTGCTCGATGCGCATCATCGTCATCTCCCTCATCCGGCCGCCGCCGGGCCGCGAGGCCCTACTGGCCGCCATCGTCTTTCCCAACTCGCCGACTTATTTTGTTATCATGACCCGGAAGGACTTTGATCTGGCTTTCTCGTACAATTGGACCGAGCAGGGCGGGGAACCTTCGAGCGGCGGGGTGGCTCTCTCGAATTGTCGTGCCAACAGGTGAGTCACGTGGCCGACGAAGGGCTGGAGGGGCGGCGGGCTGTCTCAAGCCCGCCCGCGGGGAACGAAGCCGATGGCTCGCTCCCGGCAGGCGGCGCGGCTCGTCGTCGGACTTCCGGCCTGTGGGAGCGGCTGGGCGGGCTGCCGCCGGCAGCAATGCCCGAGCCGGACTCGCCGGCCGACCTGCTCACCCGACTCGATGACACGCGCGCCGCCGAGCGCGCCGGCTGCGATCTCCTGTTGGTCTTCGCCGCCGGACCCAGGCTCTTTCAGACCGGCAACTTCCTGCGCATGATCAGCAACGGCGGGGCGACCCGCCAGCGCGCCGGTGTGGTTGGCGAGCCCCTGCCCGGCGACCCGTCCTACGTCTTGATCGACCGGCCCAGCGCCGACCTCAACCGACTCACCACCGACCTTGCCGGCGATCTGAATTGCGAACTGCTGGCCCCCGAACTGGCGCACTTCTACCGTTTCGAGCACGTCACGCTGCTCCGCCACAAGGCCCGGCGCGACGGCGAGCCGGCCACCGCCAACGGCTGGGTGCCGATGCTCGAGGTGATCGATTTCCCGTTGGTCGAGCATCCCGTCAAGGGTCGCGACGAACGGCTGACGCGGATCCGCAACCTGCTCGACTGCCGCGACATGTTCGTCGGCTGTCTCGACACCGGCCTGGCCGACATCCTCGTGCCGCGCGGCTGGTCGGTCTACGAGGTGCGCTATTGGGTCCGGCACGAAGGCGTGTCCGGACCGGTGCCGGGCTTCCGCGCCGAGGACATCGACTGCATCTGGTCGGCCGACAAGAACACCATCGCCGCCAAGCTCAACCAGGGCTTCGAGATCGGCCTGAAGCACGTCCCCGCTTCAGGCTTCACCCGCCCCGCCTGATCAGAAAAGGGGTCAGGAGCCTTTTCCGGCCTTGACTCGTTCCGCTTCGCCGCAGAGCTAGTCAAGCCAGAAAAGGCTCCTGACCCCTTTTCCGTCTGACCCCTTTTCCGTTTTCCGCCGCCCGACGGCAGGCGGCGTCCACCTCGGGATCGTCATAAGGGTGGGCCGGCAGGAGCGCCAGCGCCGCGAATTCCTCGGCCTTGGCCGGGTCGGTGTAGACGCGCAGCAGACAATGCGGCTCGGTGCGGGAGTGCAGGTCGTGCACGCCGCACAGTCCGGCCGCCGCCAGAGTCGGTTCGACCCAGCCCAGGCAGTGATCGCAGTACAGCTCGCACGGCGCCGCGTCGTTGTCCAGCACCTTGGCCAGGCTGGGACAGCAGTCCATGCGCAGCTCGAAGTAGTCGTCGGTCAGGGTCAGCTCGCCGCGGCAGTTCTCCTCGGTCAGGATCTGCTGCCAGTAGTCGTGGCAGGCGCGCAGCCCGCCGGCCCGGAAGCGCTCCGACAACTCGGCGCTCTGCAACCGGCCCAGCTCCCGCCAGTAGGCGCGCAGCTCCTCGGGCCCGCGCTCGGCCAGGGCCTTGAAGACCTCGTTGTAGAACCGCACGAAATGGTCGGAGGGGATCATCCGGCACGCCTCCGCAGGGTCTGCCGGCACCGGCCGCCGCCCAGCACTTCGGTCGTGGCGGTGAACGGGCCGCCCTCGGCCAGCGCCTCGTTGAGCACCACGGTGGCGTGGCAGAAACCCTCGTCGATGGGGATGCCGCGCGACTCCAGGTAGGCGATGGCCGGGCACCGGTGGACCTCGAGCCGGACCTCGTCGCCGTCGCGGTGCAACTCGTACTCCCCGCCCTCGCGCGACAGGAAGTGGCGCTGGTGCTCTAACCACTGGTCCGGGTCGCCGGCCTTCAGGTCCTCGTGGATGGAGCGGTAGACGTCCAGGGCGGTGCGGCGGACAAGGTCGTCGACGAACTCCTGCCCGTAGCGCTCGCGCAGCCAGGTGAAGGTGCCGTTGATGGTGCGATGGAAGTCGAGGTGGACCTCGCCCGTCTCGGCATAACGCATGGCGGTCTCAGCTCGGGCAGATGAACTCCCGGTACGCGTCGATCACCGCCTCGACCTCGCGGCGGTCGTCGGCGGTCAACGGGTAGTCGAGGTGGAGGAAGTCGTCGGCAAACAGATCGAGGTAGACCAGGGCGTGCTTGAGCCCGCCCAGCCAGCGGCTGATGTCCCGGCGGAAGACGCCCCAGAGCAATTCGTTCGAGCGCACTTGCCAGCCGTCGGCGGCCGCTCGATCACCGCTGGCCAGACAGCCCAGCGCGCGGCGGAGCAAGCCGCCGATGAGGATCCCGGTGCCGGCCAGCCCGCCGTCGTAGCCGTCGGCCACGGCGCCGACCACGTCGAACTCGTCGCCGGTGAGGACGGTCAGCTCGGGCCGGTGCGCCTTGGCCGCCAGCAGCGCCGCCCGGACCTCGGGCGACGAGGTGGAGTCCTTGAGGAACCGCACCCGCGGGTGCCGGGCCAACTCCAGCCACAGCTCGAGCGGCACGGCCGGCGCCACCGAGGCCGGCAGGAGGTACAGCCCGACCGGCAGCGGCGCATCCTCCAGCGCCTCGGTGAAGTAGCGGAAAAGGAACCCGGGCGTGACCATCCGCGGGCTGTAGGGTGGCGCGATGACCAGCGAGTCGGCGCCGGCCTCGGCCATGGCGTCCATGTTGCGGATCACCCGCGCCGCCGACAGGTCCGACACCTGCGCCGCCACGTGGAGCAGGGCGCCGGCTTCCTCTTTCAGGACCCGGACCCACTCGGCCCGCTGCTCGTCGGGCATCCACGGCCCCTCGCCGCAGCTCCCGCAGGCGAACAGGCCGGTCAGCCCGAGCCGCAGATGGTGCTCGACCACCCGTCCGGTGGAGGCGATGTCCAGCGCTCCGCCGGGCAGAAACGGAGTCGGCGTTGCCGACCAGATCACCGCGTCCGCCATCTCGGCCTCCCTGACGCAAGCCACCGCGCGTCACCCGTCCAGCGCGCTCCGGCCCGGCTGCCGGCCCGGATTCGGCGTCCAGCCGAACTGGTCGCGCAGGCGCTTGGTCTGCTCCACCATGTGCAGCCGCATGGCCAGCAGATCCTGCCCCCACCACCACAGCTTCACGCCGCGTTTCATGTACCGCTCGGTGAACTCCGGCCCGACGTCCAGCAGGGCCGGGTGCTTCCCCGCGCCGAACACCGCGTCGACCACCCGATCGATGGCGCCCAGCACCGTCGGGTGCTGGAACTGCCTGGGCAGGCCGAGCTGGACGCTCAGGTCGCCCGGACCGACCATCACCGCGTCGAGCCCCTCGACCGAGGCGATCGCCCCGGCGTTGGCGACGGCCGTGGGCGACTCGACTTGAGCCATCACCAGCACCTCGCGGTTGGACACGGCCATGTGCTCCTCGATGGCGAAGCGGGCGTAGTCGCTGGCGTAGGAATGGGTGTAGGCGCCGCGCTGGCCAACCGGGTGGAACCGGCTGTGGCGGACCAGCTCGCGGGCCATCTCGGCGTTTTCGCACCAGGGCAGCAGGATGCCCTGGACGCCGATCTCCAGACAGCGCAGGATGCTCTGCCGGCTGCCGTCGCTGAGCCGCGCGATGGGCGTGATCCCGGCGGCGTCGGCGGCGTAGACCATGGTCTGGAGCGTCTCGAACGAGATCCGTCCGTGCTCCAGACAGCAGCAGGCGAAGTCGAACCCGGCCGCCGCGGTGGCGCCCATGACGTGGGCGTCGGTGAGGAAGATGAACGGCCCGGCCACCACCTCGCCCGCCGCCAGCTTCCGTTTCAACGCGTTCTCGCGCATCGGCTCCTCGATTCTACCGGCCGGGCGACGACTCGTCGGAGCGGAGCACCGCCAGGAACGCCTCCTGCGGGATCTCGACGCTGCCGATCTGCTTCATCCGCCGCTTGCCTTCCTTCTGTCGCTCCAGCAGTTTCCGCTTCCGGGTGATGTCGCCTCCATAGCACTTGGCGGTGACGTCCTTCCGGTAGGCGCTGACCCGCGCCGAGGCCAGGATCTTCGCCCCGACCGAGGCCTGGATGCGAATCTCGAACTGCTGCCGCGGGAGGATCTTGCGCAGCCGCTCGCACAGCTCGCGGCCCCGGTCCTGAGCGACGCTCTTGTGCAGGATGGCCGACAGCGCGTCGACCCGGTCGCCGTTGATCAGGATATCCACCTTCTCCAGCGACGCTTCCTGGTACCCGGCCAGCTCGTAGTCCAACGTGGCGTAGCCGCGCGAGCGGGACTTGAGCACGTCGAAGAAGTCGTGGAGGATTTCCGACAGCGGCAAGCGGTAGACCACCAGCGCGCGGTTGGGGGTGACGTATTCCATGGTCACCAGCTCGCCGCGCCGCTGCTGGCAGAGATCGAGACACGGCCCGACGTACTCGGGCGGGGTCATGATGCTGGCCTTGACCAGCGGCTCCTCGATGGACTCGATCTTCGCCGGCGCCGGGAGCAGGGCGGGATTGTCGATGTCGTGGATCTCGCCTTCGGTGGTCAGCACGTGGTAGACCACGCTGGCCGCGGTGCAGATCAGGTCGATGTCGAACTCGCGCTCGAGCCGCTCCTGGACGATTTGCAGGTGGAGCAGGCCGAGAAAGCCGCAGCGGAAGCCCATGCCCAACGCGGCCGAGGTCTCCGGCTCGAAGCTCAGCGCGGCGTCGTTGAGCTGGAGCTTCTCCAACGCGTCGCGCAGGTCGGCGTAGTCGTTGGAATCCACCGGATAAAGCCCGCTGAAGACCATCGGCTTGGCCGGCTGGTAGCCTGGCAGCGGCTCGGCCGCCGGCTGGCGCGCG
>JAANMW010000186.1_pt1 | contig 69024 bp, 65 predicted proteins | sample 7279671 | NCBI WGS metagenome assembly JAANMW01 (sample SAMN14094541, study PRJNA606508) | bioreactor metagenome | isolation source: A lab-scale SPAN reactor treating ammonium-rich wastewater day 247 | place: Ireland: Galway | collected 2017-09-19 | reverse complement strand
GCGCTCCCCGGGCCGGAAGACCGGGGTGCCGTCAGCCAGCTCGAGCTGTTCCATCCGCTTCCTCCTCCGGGGGGATCTCCGAGGCCAATTGTGCACCTGGGGAGTGTCGTCCGGCGAGCAGCGCGCCGCCGACCAGCACGAAGGCGAGGGCGTAGGCCAGCAGCGCGAAGCCCGCCGACACGTAGAAGGGACCGTGGACGCGCGGCAGCGCCAGCCGCGGCAGCACCAGCAGATAGCCGAGGTGCACGAGGTGCACGGCGAGCGTCGTCCAGAAGGCCGGCACCAGCACGGCGCGGAGCGGGACGCGCCCGTTGGGCAGGAAGCGGAACCACAGCACGACGACCGCCGCGGTGCCGAGCACCGCGAACCCGCGCAGCGCGAAGAGCGACAGCGCGCTGTGGGCGAAGCCGGGCGCCGTCGCCGCCTCGACGGCGGCGCGGACCGCCCCCGCGGCGAGCAGCGCCAGGACCGCGATCGCCGCGGTGGCGAGGCTCAGCGCGGTGCCCACCGCCTGGTTCCAGAGGTACGGCCGGTGCCGGCGGAAGCCGAAGGCGCGGTTGAGCACCGTCTCGAGCGGGATGAAGACGCCCGCCGCGCCGACCAGGATCCACAGCGCCGCGGACCAGGGCAGGTCGCGGCCGTACTGGACGACGCTGACGCCGAGGTTGCGCAGCAGGAACTCCTGGGCCGCCGGGTAGTACATCCGCAACGCCTCGAGCAGCGCCAGGCGCGGGGCGTCCCACGGCAGCCGGCCGAGCAGCGAGAGCAGCAGGAACGCGCCCGGGTAGAACGAGAGCAGCGAGAAGAAGGCGATCGCGCCACACAGCGCGTGCAGCTCGGCGTCCTGGACGAGGCGCCGGGCGAGCGCGACCGGGGCGGGCAGATCGCGGTCGTCCGTCATGGTGCACGTGCAGGATAGCCCCGGCCCGCGTACGGGACGAACGATCCGCCCGCCTGGATGCTCCGTCACCTGACATGTCCCCGGACGACCGCCGAGATTGGCGACGGCATGAAGTGCGTCGCCCTCCTCCCTCCCTCGGGCTGACCCTCGCGACGGGTCGCTCCGGAGGAGCGCGCCGCGCGTGGAGGGCCATCATCATGAGACTTCCCCCCCTGCTCGCGGCGGCGGCACTGGGCCTGGCCCTGGCCGGTCCCGCGCGGGCGCAGGACGCCGATTGCGCGGCCTGTCACGAGGCGCAGGCGCGCTTCCAGAACCGTCACCTCTCGCTGACCCCGTCCGAGGTGCAGGGCCGGACGGTCGGCTGCGCCGGCTGCCACGGCGACCCGGCGAAACACCTGGAAAGCGGCGAAGCCAGGGACATGGTCCGCTTCCAGGCGGGCCAGGGCTCGGCCGCCTGCCTGCAGTGCCACCGCTCGATGGGCCAGGGCCAGTGGCACGCCTCGGCCCACGCGAACGCGGGCGTGTCGTGCAACGACTGCCACAAGACGCACGCCGCGGGCCGGCCCGAGGCCCAGTGCGCGAGCTGCCACGCGGCCGAGAACGCGGCCTTCCGCCTGCCCTCGCGCCACCCGCTGCAGGAGGGGCGGATGACCTGCGTCTCCTGCCACGACCCGCACGCGGCGAGCGAGGCCCAGCTCAAGACCAAGCAGCGCGCCAACGACACCTGCTACCGCTGTCACCAGGACAAGGAGGGCCCGTTCGTCTTCGAGCACGACCCGGTCCAGGAGGACTGCCGCCTGTGCCACGCGCCCCACGGTTCGGTGGCGAACAAGCTGCTCGTCGCCTCCGAGCCGATGCTCTGCGCGCAATGCCACGAGCTGCACTTCCACGGCGGCTACACGGCCGCCGACGGCGAGATCGAGATCGGCGGCATCCACCGCGAGAGCTCGAACGGGGCGCTGGGCCTGAACCGCGCCTTCAACACCAAGTGCACGCAGTGCCACACCCGGGTCCACGGCTCGGACCTGCCCAGCCAGGGCGTGTCCAGCCGCGGCCGCAGCCTGACGCGGTAGGGGGACATCATGAGACTGCATCGCGCGCTGTCCCTCGCCGCCGCCGTCGTGCTCGCCGGCGCTCCCGCGTTCGGCCAGGCTCCGCCCTCGGAGAAGCCGGCGGAGAAGGGCCGCCTCGAGCTCGGCGTCTGGAACTCGAGCCTGAGCGGCCTGCCCGACCTCGCCGCCGAGTTCGAAACGGCCGACGAGACCCGGCCGTTCGGCGCTCTCGAACTGGACCTGAAGGGCGGCCGCAACGGGCTGTGGCTGCGCTCGGAGGTGATCGACGCCGACGACATGCGCCACCGGCTGTCGTTCGACCTCGGCAAGGCCGTCCGCTCGGTGACGACCTACGACCGCTTCCCGGTCCGCCTGGGCCACGACCCGCTGTCGAACCTCGAGGCCGCCTCGCGCAACGGCCGCATCGTGTGGCACACCGACAAGGACCCGGATCGGCGCTACGAGCACGTGCTCGCGCTGCTCGAGCACCGCACCGAGGTGCGGCCCGCCGGCCGCCTCGCGCTCGGCTTCTTCCTGCGCGACCAGCGCCGCAGCGGGCACCACCAGTCGCTGACCATCAGCCACTGCGACACCTGCCACGTCACCAGCCAGACCCGCGAGGTCGACCAGCGCCAGACCGAGTTCGGCGTGGACGGCCGCTGGCAGTGGAAGACGGGCTCCCTCGAGGCCGAGGTCTCGCGCCGCGAGCTGCGCAACGAGGGCGCGCAGTCGACGCTGCTCTACGACCGCGCGTTGCACCCCGAGCTGCGCACGCCGATCTTCGACAACCGCATCCTGTTCGACGCCCTCGACGGGCCGCTGCCGGTCGACGCCCAGCCCGAGACGGACCGCACCCAGGGCCGGGTCGAGCTGAGCGTGGCGGAACTGGCCGGCTTCGACGTCAGCGCCAGCGGCGCCTTCGCGAAGACGAAGAACCGGCAGACGGAGATCGAGGCGGACTACCGCGGCGGATCGCTGCTGGTCAGCCGGCCGATCCGCGACCGCCTCTCGCTGGTGCTGCGCGCGCGCGCCTATTCCACGAGCAGCGACTCGTACGCCATCGACTACGCGGAGCGCACGGCCGTCGCCGGGCCGCAGGCCGGGCGCACCTACCGCCAGGTCTACGGCTTCGACCCCGACTACGTGCGCAGCTCGGCCCTCGACCGCGACGCCTACGAGGCCGGAGCCCTGGTGCAGTGGAAGCTGCCCGGCAAGGGCGGCACGCTGAAGGCGCGCTGGGACTTCGAGGACCTCGACCGCGACGAGGTGATCGTCGAGGTGGACGGGGGCCGCACCCGGACCCACGAGCTCGGCCTCGCGTGGCGGGCGCGACCGGCCTCGCACCTGAAGCTGTCGGCGGAGTGGCGTTACGGCACCGTCGACGCCCCGTACGGCTACGTCGACGGCGCGTGCGCTCCACTCGCCGACGTCGGCACCCTGCCCAGCCCGCTGGCGCCGGGTTCCACCCAGTACTTCCAGGTCCACGACGCGCGGATCGGCGACACCACCGCCTCGCCCGAGACGTGGAACGACCTGCGGGCTTCGGTCTCGGTGACGAAGGCCCGCTTCGGCGCCACCGCGTCGGTCCGCTACTGGGACGGCGAGAACGACGGCGGCGACCTGACCGACTGGGCGCGCACGCGGACGGCGCTGACCGCCACCGCGTGGTTCGCCCCGGAGGACCGCTGGGACGCGTGGGTCGCCTGGAGCCACGAGGGCGGCGAACTGACCAGTCACGTCTGCACGCCGGTCTTCGATGGTTGAGCGGCCGGCGTCCTGACGGGCCGGTCCGGCCTGTTCACGTCCGACGACCTCCGCATGGAAACCACCACCGACGCCGTGTCCGCGGGCCTCAACCTGCGGCCCAGCCCGAAGTTCGACGCGACCCTCGCGCTCTCCTGGATGCAGGCGGCGCAGGCGCTCGACCCGTTCACGATGCCGGCCTCCGACGTCTTCAAGGCGCTGGTGCCGCTGATGCCCTACGACTACACGCAGACGTGGAGCTACTCCGACCTCGACGTGTCGCGTCTCGACGCGTCGCTCGCGGCCCGCTACCGCCTCTCCGACCGCGCCTCGCTGCGCGGGGAGTACCGGCTGGTCGACTACGTCGACGACGCGCCGTATCTCGAGGACACGAGCGGCCGGGTCCACGTCGTGATGTTCGCGGTCGGCTACTCGTTCTAGAGAGAGAACCGGAAGTCGTGCCCCGGGGCCCGCGAAGCAAGGTCGCGGGCCCCGGCCCTTTTTCCGGCGCCGGCGCTCAGGCGGAGGGCAGTTCCAGCCAGCCGCGCTGCTGCGCCAGGAACACCGCCTCGGAGCGGGTGTGGACGCCGAGCTTCTCGAGCACCGCGTGCAGGTGGTTGCGCACGGTCGCCGGGCTGAGGCCCAGTTCGCGGGCGATGTCCTTGTTCTGACGACCGCGAGCGGCCAGGCGCAGCACGTCGGTCTCGCGCGCGGTGAGCGGCGTGGGCGAAGCCGACGGCAGCCCGGCCTTCTGGCCGCTGCAGGGGGGCAGGAACGGACGCAGGCCGGCGAGGGCCGCGTCGAGGCGGACGTCCTCGAGCAGGTGCACGAGCAGGTAGAGGTCCGGGCGCGGTCCGGGCACCCGCAGCGGGGTCACTCGCACGGGGCCCGCACCGCAGGTCGGGCACGGCACGCGCAGCTCGAACGGGCGTGGGGTGGCTCCACCGCGCGCCATCTCGTTGACCGGGCAGGCGCCCTGGCAGTAGCGGTTGCCGAAGATGTCGTAGCCGTGCACGACCTCGTGGCAGGCACGGCCGAGCGCCTCGGCGGGCGTGACCGGGATCAGCCGCGACGCCCCCTCGTTCCACAGCACGATCCGGCCCCGGGCATCGGTGACGAACGCGGGCGGGTCCCCGCTCTCGAGCACCTGGAGCAGATCGGGCGGCAGTTCCGGGGAGACGGACGACGGCACCGTGGCCATGTCTCCACACCCGAGCAAACCCGATGCCGACGCAACGCTTGCCGGACCCGCCCCGGGTCGAGGACCATTCCCGACCATGCGCCATCCCTGGCTGGCCCTGAGCTTCTGCGCGCTCGCCGTGACGACCTCCGCCGAGGAGGACCTCGGCCTGCCCGACTGGTCGCGTTCCGCGCTGGAGTGCCCGGCGACCGTGCGCGAGCGCGACCTGCTGCGCTGCACGCTGACGCTGCGCCGGGGCGCGAAGGACCGCTTCGACGAACCGGCCGGGGCCGACTGGCGGCTGACCCTGCCCGGCAAGGCGCTGTTCGTGGAGGCTTCAGGGGCGACGTTCGACCCCGAGTGGCGCCACGTCGTCGGGCAGACGTCAGTCGCCCCGGGTGGCGAAGCCGTCGTGCCGATTGCCCTGCTCGCGGGTCCGGAGAGCGACGGGACCCGGCTCACGATTGGAGCCTCGATCTCGGGCGACGAGCCCGTCCACGTCTCGGCGACGACGGAGGTGGAGGCGCGCCGCCGGCCCGGGGAACTCGTCTCGGTGGGCGGCGTCAACCTCACCCGTGCCGGCGCGTGGGTGCTGGGCTTCCTCGCGACCGGCCCGCTGTTCCTCGGCGCCTGCGCGCTGCTCGGCGGCGCGCGGCCCTCTGTGCTGGGCCTCGCCTTCGCGGCGTGGGTCGCGGCCGGCTTCCTGCTGATGTTCGGCGCCCTGGCCCGCCACGACCTGCGCGTGCTGAACGAGTACCGCGAGGCCGCCTGCGTGGTGACCGACACCGGCGCGCACACGCGCACCAGCGGCAAGGGGCGCCACGCGACCACCTTCTCCGAGCCGTTCGTCGCGCTGCGCTTCGAGGTCGACGGCCGGCCCGCGCACGGCACGGGCTTCGACTCGGGCTCGCACCTGCGACGCGGCGGCAACTGGCCGCCGGGCGAGCTCGCCTCGTTCGAGCCGGGCGCCGCCGTTCCCTGCTGGTACGACCCCGAGGACCCCGCCCACACCGTCGTCGTGCGCGGGCCCGGCGGCGCGTACCTGTTCGCGCTGCTGCCGCTGGGCCTGCTGGCGCTCGTCTCGCGACCGCTGGGCCGTGGGCTGTTCGGCCGCGGCTGAGCGCGGCTACCGCTTCCGGAAAGCCAGCGGCTGGATGCCGATCTCGCGCGCGGCGTCGAGCGAGATCATCTGGTACTCCGGGTCGTCGCCCTCGAAGTCCTCGAAGTGCTCTTCGAGGGCGGCCGTGCCCTGGGCGATCGCGGCGGCGAAGCTGCGGAACGACGGCTCGCTGCGGAAGCGGTCGACCAGGGCGCGCGGCACCGGGCCGTTGCGGGGCGGCACCGGCGCGTCGCCGCCGCCGATCATCGTCGTCTCCAGGCCGACCGTGGTCCCGCCCTCCGCGTCGAGGTCGAACGCCAGCAGCATGTGGCCGGGCATCGTGACCAGGTAGGGCGAGAGCCCGATCTTGCGCAGGATCGCGGCGAGCGCGACGGTGCCGTCGACGCAGTTGGCCTGCTGCGCGGTCACGGTCTCCTCGAACAGCCGCACGTGCTGGCTCGGGACGACGCCGGACGGCGCCGACGAGGAGCTGATGTCGCTGTAGCGCACCCCGCGCTGCTGCAGCACGTGCCAGATCGCGTACACCTGGCGCAGCACCTCGGCCTCGTCCTGCTCCTGGTATCCCGTGAACGCGTCGAGCTTGCCGGAGCGCAGCGCCTCGCGGGTCAGGGTGTCGACCCACGGGTGGTCCTCGTTCACGTAGGCCGCGAACATCCACGACAGGTCGAGGTCCTCCTCGTCCGCGTCCTCTTCCGCCAGCACCGCCATCGGGCAGTCGTTGATCGAGCGGACGGTCACGGTCGTCGTGCGCACGCCGAGCGAGCGGCCGTCGACGAAGGCCTCCATCGCCAGGTTGATCGGCATCGACTGGCGCCAGTCGAGCAGCGCGTCGAAGCGGTAGTTGACGCGCGGAAACACCTGGTAGGCGCCGGGGCCGTCGTCGGCGACCGCCTCCTCGGCGCTCGCCTCCATCGCCGCGTTGGGCTTGATCTCGACCTTCAGGCGGGCGCCGGCGCGCACGCCCTCGAAGGCGGCGCCGATGAATCCCATGCCCTCGCCCTTCTCGCGCGGGTCTTCTTCCTCCTCGTCTTCCTGTGGCAGGCGCAGCGTCGCGGTGGAGACGACGAAGGACGGGAAGATCTGGGCGTCCATGCCGACGAACGGCTCCCAGGACGCCGCGGCGGCGGGCGCGGGTGCGGACGGCGCTGCCGGCGTGGTGATGCCGCCCGCCTCGGGCGTCCGCGTCATCGCGGAGCCGAAGCCGCGCGCGTGGCGTTTCTTGCGGGTGGTGTCGGCGAGCGACCCGCTCGCCGACTGGGCCACGGCCGTCCCGGCCCAGAGCATCGTCAAGACCACGACCGTCCACGCGCGCGATCGCATCAGCACCCCTCCGAGGATCGCGGATGCTAGCAGGCGGCGTGGTCCGGCTCAGCGGCTCGCGAAAGCGTCCTTGACCAGGCGCTCCGGGAAGAAGCCGCCGGCGTTGCCGTCGGCCGCGTAGCGGTAGACGGCCGCCGAGTAGATGCCGGCGAGCGCGCTGCTGACCAGCGACAGCGCGACGAACGCGACGACCATCGCCACGGCCACGACTGCCGCCAGCACGCCGGAGCCCATCGCGGCGGCCGCGACCAATCCGGCGACGCCCGCCAGGCCGACGACCAGCGCGGCCACGCCGAACACGGCGCCCATGCCGAGGTTGCCGGCGAGCTGCTCGCCCCAGGTCCGCTTCAGGTAGGCCGCGCTGCGCTTGACGGCCTCGATCGGCCCCACGTCCTCGACCACGAGCACCGGCACGACCAGGAACGTGGCGAGCCCCCACGCCAGGCCGAACATCGAGGACGCGATCCGCCCCAGCGCGCCGCCACGCTGGGCTAGCGCCCGCAGCAGCATGCCGACGGTCGCCGACACGACCGCGTATCCGAGGATGCTGCCGAGGCGCGCGAACGCGACCTTGAAACCGTCGCCGACGGTGGGGTCCCCGCCGCGCAGCCGGATCATCGCGGCCCCGACCAGCGCCGTGTTGCAGAAGAGGATGACGAAGTACTGGGTCACGTAGAAGGCGAAGGCGACGATCGTGCCGAGCACCCGCGCGCCGTCTTCGCCGCTGGCCAGCCGGTCGCCGATGCCCGCGAGCAGCGCGGGGATCGCGAAGGTCGCCAGCACCAGCATCGAGGCCAGCCCCGACAGCAGCGGGTAGACCAGCAGTTCCTTGTCGGCCGACAGCACGGCCAGCGAGGCCTTGGTCAGCTCCCAGCTCCTCGCCAGTCGCTCGAACATCCGTTCCTCCAGGGGAAGTGGTGGCGCATTGTCACGCGGCCGCGGGCCGCAGGAAAGCACGAACCGATGGGCGTATCGTTCGGCGCGGGGCCGACACGTGCACCGATCGCGGGCCGTCCGACAGGTCGCGCGCGCCGCTTGCGGTCTGTGGGTCGCCTTGTGCGCCGCCGCCGCCGGCGCCCAGGTGCTGCCGTTCCGGGTCTACGGCCTCGACGACGGCCTGCCGCAGTCGCAGGTGAACGCCGTCACCCAGGACGGCGAAGGGTTCGTGTGGGTCGGCACCCAGGGCGGCCTCGCGCGCTTCGACGGGCTGCGCTTCGCGTCGTACTTCGTCGAGGACGGGCTGCCCGGCAACCGCGTCCAGGAACTGCTGTTCGAGCCGGCGAGCGCGACCTTGTGGATCGCCACCGGCAGCGGCCTCGCGCGGTGGAAGGACCACGCCCTCTCGCGCGTCGACGACCCCCTGCTCGCCGGCGTGCGCTGCCGCGCGCTCGCCCTCGACGCGCGCGGCGCGCTGTGGGTCGGCACCGACCGCGGCCTGCTGCGGCGCGACGGAGACCGCTTCGTGCGCGTGGGAGCCGCGCAGGTGATCCACGACGTCGCCGCCGACGGCGACGCGCTGCTGGTCGGCGGCGAGGCGGGCCTGTTCCGCGTGGAGGGCGACGCGCTGCGCGCGCTGGCCGCGGCGGACGCGGTCGGCGGCCCCGTGTCGACGGTCGCCGCCGACGCCGGCGGGCCGCTGCTCGGGACCACCACGACCGGTCTCTGGCGCTGGACCGTGGACGGTGTGCGGCGCGTGGCCTCGGTCGCGGCCCGCGCGATCTACCGCATCGACCGCGTGCCGAGCGGGGCGCTCTACGTCTCCACGAGCGACGCCGGGCTGTTCGTGCGTGCGCCCGGCCAGCCCGGCTTCGAGGCGTGGACGACACGGCGGGGGTTGCCCGCGGACGTCGTCAACCAGGTCCACGAGGACCACCAGGGCAACCTGTGGGTCGCCACCGACATCGGCGGCCTCGGCCTGCTGGCCGGCCGCGGCGTCGCCAACTTCGCCGAAGCGGACGGCCTGCCGAGCCGCTGCGTGTTCGGCATCCGGCCCGACCTCGGGGGCGCCGGACTCTGGGTGGCGACGATGAAGGGCGCGGCGCTGCTGGCGGCCGATCCTCAGCCGAGGGCGCTGGAGACGCTGGCGGCGGAACTTCCCAACCCGTGGGTGTGGTCGGTGCTGCCCGTGCCGGGCCCGCGCGGCCCCGAGCTGTGGATCCACACCGACGGCGGGCTCGTCTCGCGCGCCGCCGGATCGCGGGCGCTGGCACCGGCGCCGGACGTGATCGCCACCGCGGCCACCGTGATCGAGGACCTCGAGCTCGACTCCGCGGGGCGGCTGTGGATCGCCCGCCGCGATCCGCGGGGCGGCCTCGTCGTGCGCGGGGCGGACGGGCGCTGGCGCGCGCTCGACCGCCGGGCGGACGGCGCGACGCTGCTCTCCGCACGGCGACTGCTCCCGCGGCGGAAGGGCGGCGTGTGGCTGACCGACGAGCAGCAGGTGCTGTGGAGCGACGGTGAGCGGGTCGAGGCGCTGCCGGGCCCGGTGCCGATCTCCGGCGGGTCCTACCTGAGCACGATCCTCGAGGACTCGCGCGGCCGGCTGTGGGTCGGCAGCGACGCGGGCCTCGCGATCCACGAGTCCGGGCGCTGGCGCGGCCTTCACGACCAGCCCGGGCTGCTCGACCGGCGCTTCTACGCGCTCGGCGAAGACGCGACGGGGACCGTGTGGGCGGGCACGGCGCGCGGCTTCTACCGCATCGTCGACGGCGGCGGCGGATTCCGCGTGCGGCCGCTCGGCACCGAAGACGGACTGCCCAACCTCGAGGCCAACCGCGGCGGTTTCCTGCGCGACGCCGACGGCGACGTGTGGCTCGGCACCGTCGGCGGCCTGACGCGGATCCACGCCAGCGCGGCCGAGCCGCCGCGGGTGCCGCCGCGGCTGGTGGTCACCGGCGTCGAGCTGCCGCGCCGACGGCTCGACTTCCCCACGGCCCTCGACCTCGCCTGGAGCGAGCGGGCGATCACGATCGAGGTCGCCGTCCTCGACTACCGTGCCCCGCGCCGCGCCGGCTGGCGCGCACGGCTGGGCGGCCTCGACGCGGACTGGCTGCCGGTGCGCCCCACCCGCGAGCTGCGCTACGGCAGCCTGCCCGCCGGCGAGCACGTGCTCGAGCTGCAGGCCGTCGACGACGCCGGCACCGCGGGCGACATCGTGCGGCTGCCCGTGCGGGTGCGGCCGCCGTTCTGGATGACGGGCTGGTTCCGCGCCACGGCACTGCTCGCGCTCTTCGCGGTGGCGGCGGGCGTGCACCACCGCCGGGTCGTCGTGCTGCGGCGCCGCAACGCGGAACTCGAAGCGCAGGTCGCCGCCCGCACCGCGCAGATCGCCGAGGCGCACCGCCGGCTGCAGGAAGCGCAGGGGCAGATCGCGCACATGCAGGAGACCTCGGGCCGCGCGCAGGAAGATCTCTCGGCCTGGGCGAACGCCGTGGGGGCCGACATCGCGACCGCGGCCGGCGCCTCGGTGGTCGGCGCGTTCCTCGTCGACGGCGGTCGGGTCACCGCGCTCGGGACGCCCGCGGGCGACAAGCCCGACGTGGAACTGGTCGAGCGCGCGGCGCGCGAGGGGCTGGTCGCCGAACCTGGCCGCTGGCTGCTGCCGATCGCGGGCGCCGCGAGCCACGCGCTGGGCGTGCTGGCCGTGTGCGGCCGGCCGGCCGAGTGGGGCGAGGCCGAGCGCCAGCTCTTCCGCAGCTTCGCCCACCAGCTCGGCGGCGCCCTCGAGCTGCGCGAGACGCGGCGCAGCCTGGCCGCGATCGAGGCCGCGCGCGCCGCGGTGCGCCGGCGCATGGCCGACGAGGGCGTGCCCGCCGTCGCCGTGTGCCCGCGCTGCCGCGGCTGCCAGCCCGAAGGCACCACCACGTGCCCCGGGGACGGCGCCGCGCTGGAGCCGCCGCGCCTGCTGCCGTGGCGGCTGCGCGGGCGCTGGCGGCTCTGCCGCGTGCTCGGCGAAGGCGGCATGGGCACGGTGTTCCTCGCCGTCGACGAGCAGCTCGGCCGCGACGTGGCGATCAAGGTCGTGCGCCCCGAGCGTTTCGACGACCCCGCTGCGGCGATCCGCTTCGAACGCGAAGCGCAGGCGCTGGCCCGCGTGCGCCACCCCGCGGTGCTCGACCTGTACGACTGCGGCAGCCTCGACGACGGCTCGCTGTTCCTGATCACCGAGGTGCTGGCCGGCCGCGACCTCGCCACGGTGCTGCTGCACCGCGGTCCGGCCAGCCCGCGCCAGGCCGCGGCCGTGCTGACCCAGGCCGCAGGTGCGCTCGGCGCCGTGCATCGCGCCGGCCTGCTGCACCGCGACGTCAAGCCGCAGAACCTGATCCTGCTGCCGGGCGCAACGCCCCACGAGTTCGGCCTGCGGCTCGTCGACTTCGGCCTCGCCCGCGACCTCGGTGCGCCGAGCGACCTGACCTCGACCGGCGTCGTGATCGGCACGCCGGCCTACATGGCGCCGGAGCAGTTGCTCGGCCGCGAGGTGACGCCTCGGACCGACCTCTACGCGCTGGCCGCGGTCGGCTACGAGTGCCTGACGGGCGAGCGGCTGGTCCCGCTCGCGGCGCGCGGCGGCGAGTTGTTCTCAGCGGTGGTCGCCGGCGCGCCGCGCCTGCCCTGCGCGCTGCTCCCCGGTCTCGACCCCGCGGTCGACCCCGCGTTCGCGCGGGCCCTCGCCAAGGACCCGGCGACTCGCCCCGACGATGCCGAGGCGTGGGCCGCGGAACTCGCCGACGCGCTCTCGCGCTCGCAGGGTCACCCGGGCTGGGGACCCGGCTTCCTGGAGGCCCCGCTCGTCACGACGCTCTCGCCCCCCGACTCCGACGCCTCCCGCGCCGACACCCGCGCCTGAACGGCCGGCGCTTTTCCGAGACAATCGGCTGATGACCCGCGGACCACGAGCGGCGCTGCTGGCGGCCCTGCTGCTGGTGCTGCCCGGGTCCGGCCGCGCGCAGCCGGCGCTCGACGCCGAGGCACGGCGCGACCTGACGCGGCTGCGCGCGCTCGGCGAAACCGTCCCGGACCAGGCGGACCTCGACGTCGCCGAGCGCCTGCTCGGCCGCCACGGCCCCGACCTGCCCGGCTTCCCCGGGTTCGTGGCGGGGCTCTATCTGCGCGGCGCGCGCGCCGACCTGGCCGGCGGGCGTCCGGAGCGGGCGCGCGGTCGCGCCCAGCGCGCCGCAGACCTGGCCCCCGAGCGGCCCGAGCCGTGGCGCGCGCTGGCCGCGCTCGAGCTCGACGCGGGGCTCTGGAGCGAGGCCGAGGCCTCGGCGCGACGCGCGCTCGAGCGCGGCGACGGCGGGGCGCGGCTGCCGCTCGGCTGGGCGCTGTACCGCCAGCACCGCGACGCCGAAGCCGTGCAGGTGCTCGAGGAGCACCTCTCGACCGCCGACGACGCGGAGGCGCGTACGCTGCTCGCCCGGCTGCGGCGGCAGCAGCGCGAAGAGGCGGGCATGGCCGAGCGCCGCGGCGGCCGCTTCCACCTGCGCTTCGAGGGCGAAGCGGTCGCCGGCGTCGGAGAGGCGATCCTGCGCATCCTCGAGCGGCACCGGGCCACGCTGGCCGCGACCTTCTTCCACGAGCCCGAGGCGCCGATCCCGGTGATCCTGTACTCGCGCGAGGCGTATCACGACGCCACCGGCGCGCCGCGCTGGTCGGGCGGCGCTTTCGACACGATCGACGGCCGGGTCAAGGTGCCGGTCGCCGGCCTCGGCCCCGAGCTGCCGGCGGAGCTCGACGCGGTGCTGATGCACGAGCTGACCCACGCCTTCGTGACCGACCTCTCGAAGGGCGTCTGCCCGCGCGACCTGCACGAAGGTCTCGCCCAGTACATGTCCGGCGAACGCAGCGACGCGCGCACGGCCGCACTCGTGGAGCGCGGTGGTGTCGTCGGCTTCTACGCCGGCGCGCTGTCGTTCGTCGAGCACCTGGTCGCCCGGCGCGGCGTCGGCGGCCTGCGCGCACTGCTCGAGGCGATGGCCGAGACGCGCTCCGAGGCGGCGGCCTTCGAGCGCGTCTACGACCGCGGACCCGAGGAAGAACGCGCGGCGTGGCGCGAGGCGCTGCTCGCGCGCTGATTCACGCTGCGGGGCGGCGCAGCACGAAGAACACGTATCCGTAGTGCTCCCCGAAGCGGCGGTGCATGTCGATCTCCTCGTCGGTCGCGTCGAGCACCGCCAGCGCCTCCGGGTCCGCCGCGTGGACCGCGCGCAGCTCGCGCACGCGCGTCTCCATCGGCGCGTAGAAGTCGTCCCACCAGGCCGCGGCCGGCAACGGGAAGTGGCCGACGACCTCGAAGCCGGCCTCCCGCGCGAGCGCGAGCGTCGCCTCCGGCGCCGCGATCCCGGGGTACTCGCGCTGCCAGTACGCGCGCAGCGCGGCCGGCGGGTCGTCGCGGAGCCAGGCGACGTGGCTGAAGGCGAGGTGCCCTCCCGGGCGCAGCAGCGGCCACCATGCGGCCAGCGCGGTCGCGATGCCGATCGCGTACGCGGCCCCCTCGGACCACACGAGATCGACACTGCCGTGCTCCAACGTCGGCTGCGCCATGTCGCCCACAGAGGGCCGGACCCGGCCCTGCAGCCCGCGCTCGTCGATCGCCCGGGCGAGGCGTTCGACGAGCGGCGGGTGGGCGTCGACGGCGTCGATCGTGCCGTCCGTCAGCGCGGCGAGGTCGAGCGTCTGCGCCCCGCGTCCGCACCCGAAGTCGACGATCCGCGGCGCGGGAGGCAGGCCGCGACACAGCGCCAGCGCCCGCGCGGTGCACTCCCGCGAGCCCGGCCCCTGCCGCGGCAGCGGCTCGAAGACCTCGTAGAAGACGGGATGCAGGTCGCTCATCGGAGCGAGAGGTTAGCGCGGCCGAATCCCGGCGATACTCCCGCTCGCCACCCTCGAAAGAGAAGGGCCCCATGAACCTGCTCCAAAGCGTCGACCGGGTCCTGAGCGAGCGGACGCGGCTGACCGATCGCTTCTACCCGCGCTTCTTCGAGCGCGTCCCGGAGGCGCGGGCCCACTTCGCCGGGATCGACCTGCAGGTGCAGTCGGTGATGCTGACGATGGCGCTGGGCGCGATCCGCGAGCACCCCGAGATGAAGGGCGCCTGCTCGTCGTACCTGCGCGTCCTGGGCACCCGCCACAAGCGCATCGGCGTCCCGCGCGAGCTCTACGAGGGGTTCCTGGAGACGCTGCTCGAGTGCCTGCGCGAGTTCCACGGCGCCGACTGGGACGAGTCCCTCGCGGCCCAGTGGCGCAACGCCCTGGCCGACGCCGTGCAGCTCATGTTCGACGGCTACGAGGACGCCTTCCACGTCTGACGCGGCGACCGGGGCCCGGAGGCCGAGCGCTCCGCCTTCAGGCAGGCTTCACTTCAGGGGGAAGAGGGCCTCCAGCAGCTTGTCCAGCCGGTTGCGGCGGGCGAGCCAGCCGGCGCCCTCGTGGGTTTCGCCACCGTCGACGGCTCTCTTGTCGATCGGGTAGCGATCTTCGACCCGGGGCAGCAACTCCTCCACGAGCTTTGTGGTGTCGGGCGCGCGGGAGGATACGCGTGGAGAGGCCGGCGGGTCGCGGCCAGGTGTCAGAAGCAGGACGGGCGCCGCGTCCTGCTCGTGAGGCGGGCAGGCTCCGGTTCGTCGGGGCCCCGCAGGAGCCAAGAGAACATGGACCGTGCCTTCGCCGAGTCCGTAGCTTTCATGATCTGGGCTGACACCTACGACGCCTCGACTCCCCTGGTGAGTTCTGGTCTTCCCGACGGGGGCGCGTTGGACTTCACCGATTCGATGATCCTGCGTTACCCGGGCCCTGGAGACACGGGGAGCGGCATCCCCGCCGCCACCGATGTGATGCCCCTGGACTGGCTCGCGCACAAGGACAAGGAAGCGGATGCGCGGAAGCTCGCGGCCTGGCTGGGTGCCTTGCTCGGCGGCGAGTCCGGGATCGAGTGGTTCGAGAGCGGCTGGAGTGCCTGGGCCACACGGGAAGACGGGAAGGTGCTGGAGGTCGCCGTCTTCGGGTACCAGCTCTACGAGTCGAAGGACGGGTTTCTCGCCGGGGGCCGGTGCCAGGCCGCTCTCCGAGCGAAGACCACCACCGGGTAGCCGACGGCCCCCGCACGGGCAGGGCTACCGCGGGAAGCGGTTTCGGAAGTGCTTGAGAATGAAGGGGTTAAGGTGGTGCGCCCCGACGGAATCGAACCGCCAACCTACAGATTCGTAGTCTGTTGCTCTATCCAATTGAGCTAGGGGCGCTCCGGAAGAGACGGAGAGATTAACCCCGAAAGGGCGCTCCGCGCAAGCGGGCGGGAGGGCAGGTTCGGGGGCCCTGCGCTCGGGCTAGGCGGTCGCGCTGATCAGGAGCCGCAGGCCGACGAAGCCGGCCAGGACCAGGGCGTAGGGGACGACGACGCCCCAGGCTGCGGAGCCTGTCGAGCGCTTCGCGGCGACGCCGAAGCCGGTCGAGAGCAGGAACAGCATCCACAGCAGGAACAGGTCGAGCCCCGCGAACAGGGTCGACAGCGCCGGGTGCAGCGAGCCGGGCTCGAACAGTGTCGCCGGGCTCGCCTGCAGCGCCTGCTGGGGGTTGAGGGTCCAGTCGTCCTTGAGCAGCAGGGTCGCCACGATCGCCGGGGTGTGGAGCAGGCCCGTCGCCAGAAAGGTGCAGGAAGTGACCACGAGACAGTCGCGGAACACCACGTCCGAGCCGTAGAAGAAGCGGTAGACGAACAGGAAGAAGCCGGACAGCAGCACGACGCCGATCGGGGCGCCGAGCACCGCACCGGGCCAGGCCACGTAGTGGAAGCCCTTCTCCTGCTGGTCGAGGATGCGGGCGCGCTGCTCGGCGTCGAAGCGGTCCCACATCCCCTGCTCCTCGAGCTGCGCGCGCATCATGCCGCGCACGTCGGCGCGCGGCACCCACCACGCGGTGAAGGCGACGTTGAGCGCGACCAGCAGGCCGAGCGGCAGCCAGAACGCGCGCAGCCGGAGCAGCTTCGCGAAGCCCTCGCGCGGCGCGACGTAGACGTCGACGAGCGCCGACCCGAACCCGCCGTCCGCGTTCGCTCCCGGCGCCTCCGGCGTGCCCGGCGTGCCCGGCGTCTCCGCGCTCATGCCCGGCTCACTCGTAGCGCAGCGCCTCGATCGGGTCGAGGCTGGCCGCCTTCCACGCCGGCCACAGCCCGAAGCCGAGGCCGACGCCGAGCGAAGTGAAGAATGCGATCGCCACCCAGGCCGGCTGCAGCACCGCCGGGAACGGCGAGAAGGTGTTGATCAGCGACGCCGCCAGCCCGCCGATGCCGATCCCGAGCAGGCCGCCGGCCCCGGTCAGCGTCATCGCCTCGGTCAGGAACTGCCACAGGATGTCGCGCTTGCGCGCGCCCAGCGCCTTGCGCACGCCGATCTCGCGGGTGCGCTCGGTGACCGACACCAGCATGATGTTCATCACGCCGACGCCGCCGACGACGAGGCCGATCGACGAGATCGCGATCATCACGAGGTAGATGCCCGAGGTGAGCTGGCGGTACAGGTCGACGAACGTGTCCTGGGTGAAGACGGCGAAGTTGTCCTTGTCGAGGTAGCGGATGCGCCGCGCCCGGCGCAGCCCCTCGCGCACCTGCTCGACGGCGTCGTCGAGCCGCTCGGGAGCGACCGGCTTCATGTCGGCGACCATGAAGTTGAAGCGCGGGTCCTTCTTCTGGAACGAGCCGATCGGGATCAGCAGGAAGTTGTCGCGGCTCTGGCCCAGGAAGCGGCCCTTGCGCTCGAGCACGCCGATCACGCGGAAGCGGCGCCCGTCCATCATGATCTCCTTGTCGACGGGATCGAGGAACGGGAACAGGGCGTCGGCGACGTCGCCGCCCAGCACCACCACCGCCGAGCCGCGCTCGACGTCGCCTTCGCTCAGGAAGCGGCCGCGGGCGACGAAGTGGTCGTGCACCGTCTCGTAGGCCGAGTTGGTGCCGATCACCGTCGTGTCCTGGATCTTCTGGGCTCCGTACTTGATGGTGTCGATGCGCAGCAGCTCGAGCGGCGAGAAGGCCTTGATCAGCGGCAGGCCCGTGAGCTTCTTCACCTCCTCGTGCGAGAGCCCCTTGCGGCGGCGGAACTCCTCGCCCGAGAGGTGCTCGCCCGGGGCCTGCGGGCGGATGAAGATCACCGACGAGCCCAGCGCCTGGATCTGCGAGGCCATCGAGGCGTTGAGCCCGGCCACGATCGAGCTCATGCCGGTGACGGTCATGATCCCCATCACCACGCCGAGGATGGTCAGCCCCGCCCGCAGCTTGTAGGCGCGGATGCCGGCGAAGCCCTGGGCCATCGCCTCGGAGACGCCGAACAGCACCGGGAAGCGGCGCGCGATCAGCCAGGACAGCTTGCCGCTCATGACTACTCCTGCCGCAGGGCCGTGACCGGGTCGAGCGCCGCCGCGCGGCTCGCCGGGTACAGCCCCGCCACCAGGCCGACCACGGTCGAGACCGCGATCGCCAGCGCCACGGCCCACGCCTGCACGGGCGCCGTGAAGTCGGTGGCCATGATGCCCGACAGCACCTTGCCCAGCCCGAACGAGAAGACGGCCGCGCCGGCGATGCCGAGGCCGCCGCCGAAGATCGAGAGCAGCACCGCCTCCACCAGGAACTGGCGCAGGATGTCGCGGCGCCGCGCGCCGAGCGCCTTGCGCACGCCGATCTCGCGGATGCGCTCGGTGACCGACACCAGCATGATGTTCATGACGACGATGCCGCCGACGACCAGGCTGATGGCGGTGACCACGAAGGTCGTCACGTAGATGCCGGCGGTCGCGCTCTGCCACAGGTCCATCACGCTCTGGCCGGTCTCGATGCTGAAGTCGTCCTCGTCGCCGAAGTCGAGGTGGCGGCGCACCCGCATCACGACCCGGGCCTGGTCCTGGGCCAGCTCGAAGTCGCGCGGGTCGGCGGCCTCGGCCTGGATCAGGATCGACTGCCGGCTGCCGAAGAACTTCCGGTAGGTGGAGAACGGGATCCAGGCGAAGTTGTCCTGGCTCTCGCCGAAGATGCTGCCCTTCTTCTCGGCGACGCCGACGATGCGCACCCGCCGGCCGTCCAGCGAGATCTCCTTGCCGAGCGGCTCCATCTCGCCGAACAGGGCGTCGACGACGTCGGCGCCGATCACCGCGACCGGGCGGGCCTGGTCGATGTCGTCCTGGATCAGGTGGCGCCCCGCGATCACCTCGCGCGGGGTGCCGATGCGCGGGATGTTCTCGCTGATGCCCATCACCCGCAGGCCCTGGGACTCGCGGCCGTACTTGGCAGTGGTGCCGCGCCCGACCATCACCCCGACCTGGCCGCAGGCGTCGCAGCCGCGCTCCACCGCCAGCGCGTCCTCGTACTTCACGTCCTTGCGCCGGATCATCTCGAGGAACTGCTGCCGCGAGGTGATGATGTCCGGCATCTTCTGGACGTAGAAGGTCTTGCCGCCCAGCTCCAGCACCTTCTCGCCGATGTAGCGGTCGAGGCCGGAGGTGATCGCCACCACCGCCACCACGGACGACACGCCGATCAGGATGCCGAGCACCGTGAGGAACGAGCGCAGCTTGTTGGCGCGGAGCGAAGCGACCGCGATCCGCACTGCCTCGTAGAAGGGCACGCTGTCTCCCTACTGCCGGCGCTCGTCGCTCTCGATGCGCCCGTCGCGGATGTGGATCGTGCGGTGGGCGTGGTCGGCGATGTCGCGCTCGTGGGTGACCAGGATGATGGTGTTGCCGTCCTGGTGCAGCTTCTCGAACAGCCGCATGATCTCCTCGCCCGTCTGCGAGTCGAGGTTGCCCGTCGGCTCGTCGGCGAGCAGGATCGAGGGGCCCATCACCAGCGCGCGGGCGATCGCCACCCGCTGGCGCTGGCCGCCCGAGAGCTCGGACGGCTTGTGCGTCATGCGCGAGCCGAGGTCGACCATCTCGAGCGCCCGCGCGGCCTGCCTGAGCCGCTCGTCGCGCGGCACGCCGGCGTAGATGAGAGGCAGCTCGACGTTGTGCAGCGCGGAGGCGCGCGGCAGCAGGTTGAAGGTCTGGAACACGAAGCCGATCTCTCGGTTGCGCACCGCTGCCAGCTCGTCGTCGTTCATCTGCGAGACGACCTTGCCGCGCAGCACGTAGCGGCCCTTCGACGGCGTGTCGAGGCAGCCGATGATGTTCATCAGTGTCGACTTGCCCGAGCCCGACGGACCCATCACCGCCACGTAGTCGCCCTTCGTGATGTCGAAGCTGACCCCGCGCAGGGCGTGGATCTCCTCGGCGCCCATCACGTAGGTGCGCCACAGGTCCTCGGCGTGGATCACCGAGTCCGCGGGCGCCGACGCCGCGGTCTCCGCGCTCACGAGCGGCCGCCCCTGGGGGCCTCGACCTTGATCTTGGCCTCGTCCTTGAGGGTGCGCAGGGTGCGGTAGGAGCCCGTCACCAGCTCCTCGCCCTCCTTCAGGCCGTCGAGGATCTCGATCTCGGTCTCGCCGATCAGGCCGGTCTTCACCGGGCGGAACCTGGCCGCGCCGTCGACGACGACGAAGACCCCGTCCTTCTCCTCGTGCTTGCTGCGAGCGGGCGTCGCCGTGGTCGCCGCGCCGGGGCCTGAGCCGGGCGCCGCCGGCGCGCCGGGGTCGACCACCTTGCCGTCCTTGTCCAGCTCGCGCACGACGACCGCCTGGATCGGCACCGCGACGACGCTCTTCTTGACCGCGGTGGTGATGTCCGCGGTGGCGTTGAGGCCGGGACGAAGGCTGGCGGGCGGGTTCTCCAGAGTGATGGTCACCTTGAAGTCCTTGGCCTGGTTGGCCGTGCTCGTGGAGGTCGCCGTGGTCGCAGTGCCGCTGGCGCCGCGCGGGATGGCGGAGGAGCCGATCTCGGTCACCACGCCCACGACCTTGGTGTCCTGCAGCGCGTCGACCCGGATCTCCGCCTTCTGGCCGAGCGCGACGTGCTGGATGTCGGTCTCGTCGACCAGGATCTCGGTCTCCATCACCGACAGGTCGGCGACCTGCATGATCACGGTCGGCGAGAAGCTCTGGGCGCCGATCACGACCTCGCCCTCCTCCTTCTGGAGGCTGGTGACGACGCCGTCCATCGGCGACACGACCGTGGTCTTCTCGAGGTCGTCGGCGTTGCTGTCGAGCGCGGCCTGGAGCTGGGCGATCCGCTTCTTCGCCGACTCGAGGGCCGCCTGCTTCATCTTGAGGTCGGCCTCCGACTGCTGGAAGGTCTGCTCCGAGATCAGCTTGTCGTTCCACATCTGGCGCGCGCGGTCGAAGTTGAGCTGCGAGAGGTCGACGTCGGCCTCCGCGCGGGCCAGGTCGGCCCGCGCCGACTGCACCGCGGCGTCGGACTGGCGGGTGACCGCCTCGAGGCGGGTGGAGTCGATGCGCGCCAGCACCTGGCCCTTGCGCACCCGCTGCCCCTCCACGACCAGCAGGTCGGTGATGCGTCCGGAGACGTTGGCGCTCACGTTCACGTACTTCTTGGGCTTGATCTCGCCGGAGGCCGACACGGTCGACACCAGGTCGGCCTTGGCCGCCTTGCCCGTCTGCACCGCGATGCGGTTGCGGCTGTCCCGGGTGGCCGAGAATCCCACGACGCCACCGATCACCACCAGGCCGAACACGGCCGCCGCGATCCGCTTGCCCCTCGATGTCATCCGCTCCTCCGCCGAGAACTCCCGAAAAGATGGATACGAGTCCCGGCCCGCTTTGGTTTCCTGCCGGGAAGGGCGGCAGGAGACCCGGATTGCGGTGATAACATACCGCGCTTCAAGGATTTCGCCGAAAAGCGGACGCGAGCCGGAGGAACGCCAGGGGCACGGGATGAGCGCGAAGGTCCTGATCGCCGACGACAGCCCGCTCGTCCTCCGCATGATCGAGAAGATGCTCGAGGGTGCGGGCCTGCGCGTGGTCACGGCCCGCGACGGCATCGAGGCGATCGAGAAGGCGTTCGTCGAGGACGTCTCGCTCGTCATCCTCGACGTCACGATGCCGCGGATGAACGGCTACCAGGCCTGCCGGCTGCTGAAGAGCGAGCCCAACACCCGCGGCCTGCCGGTCGTGATCCTGACCAGCCGCGACCAGGCCGGAGACCGCTTCTGGGGGCTGCAGACCGGCGCCGACTACTACATCACCAAGGACGCCGAGCCGCAGAAGATCCTCGAACTCGTCAAGCAGATCCTCGCGCGCGACGACCCGGCGGCGCGGCCGCGGATGTCCGAGGCCCAGCGCAACAGCCTCGACATCGTCAGCCGCGTCAACGAACTGCTCGATCGCAAGCTGTACGAGGCCACGATCCTGTCCGAGATCGGCCGCGTGGCCCGCAGCCTCGTCCACTTCGACGAGACGTTCACGTCGGTGATGTCGCTGGTGGCGCGGGTGGTCGACTTTTCGGTCGGCGCGATGGCCTTCGTCGAGCAGGAAGACCTCGACGTCGTGCTGATGGCGCAGCGGCCGGTCGCGTCGCCGGTGATGGAGGAGGCCAAGGCGCGGCTGCTGGAGGCGATCGCCCAGCACCGCGGCGGCACGCCGTTCGCACGCGTCCAGGCGCGGCTGTTCGCGCCGCGGGTGGGGGGGCCCGAGGAGGCCGCGCTGCACGCCTTCGCCGCCTTCCCGATCACCACCAACGCGCGGTTGACCGGCCTGCTGGCGCTGGGCGGCAAGGCCGCCGGCCGCATCCCCGCCGAGACCGACGACTTCCTGGGCCAGGTCGCCAACCAGGCCTGGATCGTGCTCGAGAACTCGCGGCTGTTCGAGCGCATCCGCAACCTCTCGATCCGCGACTCGCTGACCGACCTGTTCAACCACCGCCACTCGATCGAGATCGTGGCCACCGAGTTCGACCGCGTCGGCCGCTACGAGGGCGGCGTCAGCGTGCTGATGCTCGACGTCGACCACTTCAAGAAGATCAACGACGAGCACGGCCACCAGGCGGGCGACGTCGTCCTGAAGGACTGCGCGCGGGTGATGCGCGACCAGCTCCGCTCGGTCGACGCGATCGGCCGCTACGGCGGCGAGGAGTTCCTGGCCGTGCTGCCCCACACGACCTACGAGGAGGGGCGGGCGACCGCCGAGCGCCTGCGGCGGGCGATCGAGGGCCACGTGTTCCGGGCCGGGCCCAGGGAGCTGCGGGTGACGGTCAGCGTGGGCGTGGCGTGCTACCCCTCGGATGCGGTGGACTCGCCGGTGGCGCTGATCCGCCAGGCCGACCAGGCGCTCTACCGCGCCAAGCAGGGCGGCCGCAACCGCGTGGCCTGAGGCCGCGGGTGCGGCGCGGCGCTGGCGCGGGACTGGCGCTGCTGGCGGCGGCGGCGCTGGCGGGTTGCGGGCCGCCCGCTCCGCGCGAGCTGAAGATCGCGCAGAGCGTCTCGGCGGTGACGCTCGACCCGCACCGCCACGACAACCTGATGACGCACAGCGCGCTCGGCCACCTGTACGAGGCGCTCGTCGCGTTCGACGCCGACATGCAGGTGACGCCGGCGCTGGCCGCCTCGTGGGAGAACCCGGCCGAGACCGCCTGGCGCTTCACGCTGCGCGACGGCGTGCGCTTCCACGACGGCCGAGCGCTGCAGGCCGCGGACGCCGCCGCCAGCCTGGAGCGGGCCCGCGGCGAGACGTCGCAGCTCCGCTATCACCTGGCCGGCGTGCTTCGGGTCCGCGCGCTCGACGCGGGCACGGTCGAGGTGGTCACCCGCGGGCCGCAGCCCGACCTGCTGAACCGCCTGGTGTTCGTGCCGGTCGTGCCGCGCGACGCGCCGGCCGAGATCACGGCCCCGGTGGGCACGGGGCCGTTCCGGTTCGTGTCCGGGCGGCCGGGCGAGGAGCTGAGCGTCGAGCGCTTCGACCACCACTGGGGAACTGCGCCCGCCTTCGAGCGGGTGCGCGTGCTGGCGATCGCCGACCCGGCGCGGCGCGCGGCCGCGATCGTCGGCGGCGAGGCGGATCTGGTGGCCCAGTTCCCGCCGGAGCACTGGCAGCGCGCCCGGGCGCAGGCGGCCCAGGAGACGCTGGCGCGTCGCTCGCTGTCGGTGCTGATGCTGGGCCTGCGCGCGAACGAGGGCAGCCCGTTCCGCGACCCGCGGCTGCGCGAGGCCGTGGAGCTCGCCGTGGATCGCGAGGCGCTGGTGGCAGGGGCGCTGGCGGGGCTCGGCGCGCCGCTCGATCAGCTCGTGCCGCCCGAGGTCGCGGGCCACGCCCGGCAACTGCCGCGGCTGCGCCGCGACCCCGGGCGGGCGCGCGCGCTCGTCGAGGAGGCGGGCTTCCCCCAGGGCCTCGACGTCGCGCTGCGGGTCTCGGCCATGCTCGAGCCCGCCGGGCGAGAGGTCGCCCGCGAGCTGGCCGGGGTCGGGTTCCGAGCCTCGGTCGAGGTGCTGCCGACCCGCGAGTTCTTCGACCGCTGGCACGCGCCGGGCCCGACGCTGCTGCTGTTCGCGTACTCGGCGCCGACGGGCGACGCGCGCAGCCTGCTCGACCCGCTGGTGCGGGCGCCGCGCGGGGGCTTCGGCGAGTTCAACGCCTTCGCCTACGAGAGCCCGCGCCTGGAAGCGCTGCTCGACCGCGCCGGCACCGAGGTGGACCGGGGCGCGCGGCGGCTGCTGCTGGAGGAGGCGGCCGCCGTGCTGCGCGAGGACCGGCCGCTGATTCCGCTCGCGCAGCGGATGGAGCTCTACGCGCGGCGCCAGGGCCTTGCGTGGACGCCGCGGCTCGATCGCATGGTCCGCGCCCAGGACGTCGGGCGCTGACGAGGGCGTCGCCGGAGCGCGCTTTCGCACCCCGGCGACGCGGCCGCCGCTAGCGGCGCTTGTTCGCGGCCTTGCGGGCCGGCTTCTTCGCGGCCTTCTTCGGAGCCGCCTTCTTCCGGGCCATCGGCCTTGCCGCCGCCTTCTTCGCCGCCGGCTTCCGGCGCTTTGCCCGCTTCTTCGGCGCCGGCGCGCTCATCGCGGCCATCGCCGCCTCCATCTCTTCAGGCGTGGGGTCGGCGACGTGGGTCGAGATCGACCACAGGTGGCCGAACGGGTCGCGCACCTGTCCGAAGCGGTCGCCCCAGAACTGGTCGGCGAGCGGCATCACGACCTTGCAGCCGGCCCTCACCGCGCGCTGCCACCACGCGTCGCAGTCCTCGACGTAGAGGTGCATCGCGACCGGCGTGCCCTTCAGCTCGAGCGGCGACTTGTTCCCCGGGAACGCGTCCGAGAGGAACACGGCGGAGTCGCCGACGCGGATCTCGGCGTGCATCACCATGCCGCCGGGCCCGGGCATCCGCATCAGCTCGGTCGCGCCGAACGCCGCCGCGTAGAACTCGAGCGCCTTCGCGGCGCCCTTCACCGTCAGATAGGGCGTGACCGTGCGCGCACCGTCAGGAATCGCCTGCACCATGAACCTGTCGCCTCCTCTTTGGGGAACGCCGGCGAGCATAGCGCCGGGCCCCGTCCAAGGGTCTGGATCAATCGCCGAGGCAGATGCCGAGTTCGCGGGCCGTGCGGACGGTATCGCAGTCGAGCGGCACGACCTTCATGCGCGACGTGGCCTCGGCCAGCGGCACGTAGCGCACCGTCGGCGGGTCGAGGGCCACCATGATCCCCGACTGGCCCTCGGCCAGCGCGCGCACCGCGGCCGCGCCGAAACGCAGCGAGATCAGGCGGTCGAAGGTCGTCGGCGAGCCGCCTCGCAGCAGGTGCCCGAGCACGACGTGGCGCGTCTCCTGGCCCGACGCCTCGCCGATCTCGCGCGCCACCCGTTCGCCTGCGCCGCCGAGGCGCTCGGCCGCGCCGAGGCGCTTCTCGATCACCGCGTGACCGCCGCCCTCCGGCTTCGCGCCCTCGGCGACGACCACGATCGAGTAGCGGCGGCCGTTGGCCGTGCGCGCCTTGAGCGCGTCCACGACCTTGTCGAGGCGGTACGGGATCTCCGGCAGCAGGATCACGTCGGAGGAGCTGGAGATGCCGCTGTTGAGCGCGATCCAGCCGGCGTAGCGGCCCATCACCTCGACCACCATCACCCGCGCGTGCGACTCGGCCGTCGAGTGCAGGCGGTCGATGCACTCGGTGGCGAACGAGACGGCCGTGTCGAAGCCGAACGTGATCACCGTGCCGTCGAGGTCGTTGTCGATCGTCTTCGGCACGCCGACGACGCGCAGGCCCTTCTTCGCGAAGTGGTTGGCGATCGTCAGCGAGCCGTCGCCGCCGATCGAGATGAGGGCGTCGATGCCCTGTTCGCGGAAGCGGGCCAGCAGCTCGTCCGAGCGGTCGACCTCGATCATGCTGCCGTCCGGCTGCGGCGTCGGGTACTTGATGGGGTTGCCGCGGTTGGTGGTGCCGAGGATGGTGCCGCCGAGGTGGGTGATGCCGCGCACCCGCTCCGGCGTCAGCTTGACCAGCCCCCCGTGCGGGTACTGCTCGGGCAGGAACAGCCCGTTGTAGCCGTCGCGGATGCCGACGCACTCCCAGCCGTGGCGGTGGGCGGCCACGGCCACGGCCCGGATCACGGCGTTGAGGCCGGGCGCGTCGCCTCCCCCGGTGCTGACGGCGATGCGGCGGATCGGCTCCATGGTCCCTCCTGCGGATGGCTGATGAGCGGGATTGTGCGCCGAAACGGTCACCCGCGGCGCGCCCGCATCGCCTGCTCGAGCGCCGCCGCGGCAGCGTTCGCCGGCTCCAGCGGGGCGCCTCCGAAGCGGGCCGCGGACAGCGCCTCAGCCGCGCGCAGCGCGGCGCCGCGCAGGTCCGCGTCGAGCGCGACGGGCAGCGCTTCGGCGTGCTCGACGAGGCCGCGCGAGGGCGGTCGCGGCGCGCCGAGGCCGGCGAGCGCGGCGTCGAGCCGGACCCGCACCGCCTGCAGCTCGGGCGCGGCGGCGATGCCGGGCGTGGCCACCAGCGGCGCTGGCGCGCGGCGCCGGCGGCGCCACGCGCGCCGCAGCGCCGGGACGCACAGCAGCAGCAGCGGGGCCGCCAGCAGCGGTCGCTCGACGAGCAGCGCGCGTGCCGCGCCGAGGTCGCCCGCGCGAAGCACCGCGAGTGCCCGCGCCGCCTCGCCGCGCAGCCGCTCGAAGAGCTGCGCGAGCGCCGAGCCGGCCGCCGCCCGGCGCAGCGCGTCGTACTCCGCCGCGGGCGTCGGGTCGAGCTCGACCCATCCGTGCTCCGGCCCCGCCCACGCCTCGATCCAGGCGTGGGTGTCGGCGGCGCGCACGACGTAGTGGTCGCCGCTGCGGCTCCACTCCTGCACGACGTAGCCGGTGACGTAGCGGGCCGGCACCCCCATCAGCCGCAGCAGCAGCGCGGTGGCCGAGGCGAAGTATTCGCAGTAGCCCGCGCGCTTCTCGAACAGGAACTCGGCCACCGGTTGCCTGCTGCGGAACGTCCCGGGGTCGGTCGTGTAGCGGGCGCGGGTCGACACCCAGGCGCTGACGCGGTGGGCGCGGGCGTACGCGTCGGGCAGTCCCGCGGCGAGTTCGTCCGCCAGGGCGCGCAGCCGCGGGTCGATGTCGGCGGGGACCGCGAGCGTGGCGGCCAGCGTCGCCGCGTCCGGCTCGCGCGCGGGCGGCTCGACGACGGCGGCCACGCCGTAGGCCTCGACCCGGTCGCGGGGCGGCGGCAGCACGACGCCGGCATCGTCCACGGTGGCCCCGTCGACGGGGGCACGCAGCAGCACGACGCCGCGCGGCGCCGCCAGCGTGCCGGCGGCGAGGCCGGCGGCCACGACCCGCACGGCGATCCGCGGCCCCGGCGGCGGCGACGGCACGCTCCAGGTGCGGCCGGGCACGCTGGCCAGGTCGGCGGCCGCCGCCGACTCGGCGACCAGCGGCTGCACGCCGACCGTCCCCGGGTGCCAGGTCTGGCCGTCGAAGCGCGAGTAGACCCGGGTCCGCAACCGCCGCGCCGACGGCATCCAGGCCCGCAGCACGATCTCGCGCGAGAGCTGCAGGCTCTCCATCTCGCCCAGCCGGGCGTGGCCCGAGGAGGCACCGCTGCTGGCGCCCGCGGCAAGACCGGCGAGCGCGGCCTCGACCTGGTCCTGGGCGGGCGGCAGCACCCGCATCGTCGTCTCGGCGACGACGACGGCCACCGCGAGCGCGAAGGCCAGGCGCAGTCCGCGGCGCGCGGTCAGGCGCCCGACGGCGAGCAGCATCACGGCGGCGGTCGCCGCCGCCCGCAGCGGAACCGCGATCGGCCCGGTCGGGTCGAAGGCGCCGACCGCGATCGCGCCGAGCGCCGCGGCGGCCAGGCGGCCCTGCCGCCAGCGGCTCTCCGCGAGCGGCGCGAGGGCGGCACACAGCGCGCACAGCGTGCCGCCGCACGCCAGCGAGACGGCGCGCACGAACCCCGGCGGCAGCACCGGGTAGGCCATCAGCACCCAGCCCAGCAGCAGCGTCGGCACCGCGACCACGGCCAGCAGCGCCGTCAGGGCGCGGGCGAGCCGGGGCGGCGGCTCGACGCCCCGGAAGAACGCCGAGGCGAGCACCGGCAGCGCGAAGCCGAGCAGCCACGGCGCGCGCAGCCCGCGCGCGCAGGCGAACACCGCGGCGGCGGCCAAGGCCGCCCAGGCGATGCGCTCCAGGGTCCGCCTCATGCCCGCGCCCGCTCCTCGAGCGCGATCCGCTCGTCGATCTCCGACGGCCGCAGGATCGACACCTCGAACAGCTCCGATCCCGGCAGCGGCGCGCTGGGCGGCCCCTCGCGCACGACGAAGGCACGGACCTCGGTGCCGAGCGCCTTCACCTCGCGCAGGAACGACTCGCGCGACGCGTCCCAGTCCTGCAGCACCGCGACGACCGTCGAGATCTGGGCGAGCGCGTCGATCAGCGGCGGGCCGACGGTGGCGAACGGCGCCTCCGGCACCGGCTCCAGCGCCGCCAGCACGTCGAGCACGGTGTCGAGGCTGCCCAGCGAGCGGCCGGCGCTGACGTAGTAGAGGTCGGGCCCGGCCGCCAGCAGGTCGATCACGAAGTCGCCGCGGCTGAACTGGTCGGCGATCGAGGCCAGCACGGAGATCGCCGCCTCGAAGCGCGCTTCGTCCGCCGCGCGCATGCGGCGCGGGGTCGCGGTGTCGAGCACCAGCGCGATGCGGCAGAAGTACTCTTCCTGGAACTCGCGCACCACCGGCTTGCCGCGCCGCGCGAACGAGCGCCAGTGGATGTTCTTGATCGCGTCGCCCTCGCGGTAGTCGCGGGTGCCGACGAACTCCTGGGCGTCGCCGGTCGACGAGCTCATCGGGATGCCGCCGGGCTGGTAGCGGCGCCCGACCGGCACCTTCAGCTCGCCGAAGTTGAAGAAGCGCGGGTACACGAGCAGCGGCCGCTCCGCCGCCTCGCGCGCGCGGCCGGCGACGAGGCCCAGCGGGTCGGTGCCGCGGAGCACCGGCGGCCGCAGCCGGTAGCGGCCGCGGCGCAGCGGGCGCAGCGTGGCATTCACCGTCGCCGGCTTGCCGGGCAGCGCGATGACCCGGTGCTGGCGCGGCTCGACCGGCACGCTCGACGACCAGCGGCGCGCCACGGGGAACGACAGCAGCAGGTCGTCCTCGACGACCTCGCCGGCGGCGGTGACGCGGGCCTCGAGCGGCACCGGGCGCCCCGCGGTGGCGCGCTCGGGCAGCGCGCAGTCGAGCGTGGCTCGGGGACGTCGCACGAAGGCGAACAGCGACGCGGCGACGAACAGGCCGGCCGCCAGCGCGAAGACGCGGAAGTTCTGGGTGCGGCGGGTGTCGAGGCCGAGGGTCGCGAACAGGATCAGCGCGACCACGAGGAACCGCCCGCGCGCGGACAGCCGCTCCTCCAGGACCTCGACGATCGAGGAGAAGACCGGCCGCTCGCGGACCGAGAGCGCCACCCGCGCTCCTACGCCGGCACCGCCACCGTGTCGAGGATCTCCCGCACGATCGTCTCCTTGCGCACGCCCGCGTACTTGGCCTTGGTGTCGAGCGCCAGGCGGTGGGCGAGACAGCCGACGGCCATCGCCTTCACGTCTTCCGGCCGCACGTGGTCGCGGCCGCGGGCGAAGGCGCGGGCCTGGCTGATGCGGAACAGCGCGAGCGTGCCGCGCGGCGAGCAGCCGGTGCGCACCTGCGGATGGCGGCGGGTGGCGTCAGCGAGGTCGACCAGGTAGGCGCCGATCGCGCGGTCCACCTTCACCGCGCGCACCGCCTCCTGCAGCCGCAGCACGCCCGCGCCGTCGACGGCGGCGGTGACGTCGTCCAGCGGGTGGTGATCGGCCTGGGCGTAGAGCACGTCGATCTCGTGGATCTTCTGCGGGTAGCCGAGGTCGATGCGCAGGCCGAAGCGGTCGAGCTGGGCCTCGGGCAGCGGGTAGGTGCCGTGGAACTCGGCCGGGTTCTGGGTCGCGATCACGAGGAACGGCGCGGGCAGCGGGTGGGTCGTGCCCTCGATCGAGACCTGGCGCTCGCTCATCGCCTCGAGCAGCGCCGACTGGGTGCGCGGCGACGCGCGGTTGATCTCGTCGCCGAGCAGCACGTTGGTGAACACCGGCCCGCGCTTGAACGTGAAGCTGCCGTCCTGCGCGTTGTAGACGGAGCTGCCGAGGATGTCGGAGGGCAGCAGGTCGGGCGTGAACTGCACGCGCTTGAAGTCGGCCGCGACCGAGGCGGCCAGCGCCTTGGCCAGCGTGGTCTTGCCGACGCCGGGCACGTCCTCCATCAGCACGTGGCTGCCGGCGAGCAGCGCCACCAGCAGGTCGTCGATCACCTCCGCCTTGCCGAGGATGACGCGCCCGAGCTGGGCGCGCAGCGCGTCGAGGGTGTCCTGCAAGGTGCCTCCTGGGAGCGTGTGTCGGGGCGAAGGCTACCAGCGTTCGCCGCGACCGAAAGTGACGGAAACCTCCACACCCGGGCGGCGGTACGAACCTTGCTGCTCGCCCCGCCAGGAGATGGGACCGCAGGAGGTGCGGGGCCCGCGCACGCAGGAGGAGCGGACGATGACCGAGCACCACCTCGCCCCCGGGATGTCGCGCCGCGAGATCCTGCACGAGCTGCTGACCGTGGAGAGCGAGGCGCAGGCCCTGCTCGCCGAGGCCGCGCACCACGCCTCCGCCGACCCCGAGGAGCGCCACCTCTACGAGAAGCTGGCCGCCCGCGAGGGCCAGGTGCTGGCCGCGCTCCACGCCGAGGAGGACCGCCTCGACGCCGAGGACTTCGTCCAGAAGGCGCTCGACGTCTAGCCTTCCGCCGCAGCCGCGCGACGCTCGGAGAGGCCGACCGCCGCGAACAGCAGCGCGCCGATCACGGCCGGCGCCAGGCTCCACAGCAGCCCGGCGCCGAGGCCCGCGCGATCCCCGATCAGGCCCGTGATCCACGGGCCGGTGGCGACGCCGAGCAGGTTCAGCACCAGCAGCGCCGCGCCGACGCTGGTCGCCTTGCGCCCTTCCGGCGCCAGCTCGTCGATCCCGGCGACCCAGGCGCCGTACCAGCCGAGCAGGAAGGCCTGGGCCGCGAACCAGCACGGCAGGAACAGCGGCGAGCCCGGCGACAGCGTGTAGAAGCCGAAGGTCGCCGCGAGGCCCAGCGCCGCGAGGCCGGCGAGCGCCAGCAGCCGGTCGCCGGGGTGGCGGCGCCGCGCGCGGTCGGTCAGCGCCCCGATGCCGAGGTTGCCGGCGAGGCCGGCGGCCAGCATCAGGCCCGACGAGAGCAGCGCCGCGCGGCGGAACTCGAAGTCGCGCTCCTGCACGAGCCAGGTGATCACGTGCTGCGAGGAGGCGCTCGCGAACACGACGAGAACGCCGGCCAGGGTCAGCACGCCCAGCGCGGGCCGCGCGGCGACGGCTGCCGCCAGCGCGCGGAACGATTCGACGACGCCCGCGGCCGGGCGCGCGGCGCCGCGGCGCGGGGGGTCGGACATGCGCGCCACGGCGAACACGCCCAGCAGGCCCAGCGGCCCCAGGACGAAGAAGCAGGCGCGCCAGCCGAGGGCGGGGCCCATCGTCCCGGCCAGCGCGAAGGCCAGCGCGAAGCCGACCGGGATGCCGGCGTAGAAGACGCCGTTGGCGAGGCCGCGCCGCTCGGGGGCGACGCGGTCCGCGATCATCGACAGCGCAGGCGCCGGCAGCGTCGCTTCGCCGGCGCCGACCAGCGAGCGCCAGAACGCCAGCGAGGCGAAGCCGGTGGCGGTGCCGGTCAGCGCGGTGGCGACGCTCCACGTAGCGAGGCCGCCCGCGATCAGCCGCGGCCGCGAGCCGCTGTCGGCGAGGCTGCCGACGACGCCCGTGCCGAGCGCGAAGACGACGATGAAGGTGAGCCCGACCAGCAGCCCGACGTCGGCGCGCGACAGGCCGAGGTCGGCGATCAGCAGCGGCGCCAGCGCCGCCAGCAACTGGCGGTCGACGTAGGCCAGCACGTTGAGCGCGCAGAGCCCGAGCACCAGCCGCGTCCCGCCGTCGTCCCGCCGCGCCGCATCCGCCATCGAACGCCTGACCTCCGGGGTGGAGCCGGCAATCTAGCAGGCGATTGACCGCGCCGCGGGCGGCCCCGATACTCGCGGGGTTTTCCGGCCGGCACGGCGCCGCCGCGGAGGAGGAGCCTTGGACCTCGCGATGTTGCGCACGGGTTTCACCCGCTCGTTCTGGGTGGCGAACACCCTCGAGCTGTTCGAGCGCTTCGCCTACTACGGCAGCAAGGCCGTGCTCGCGGTGTACGTCGCGGAGCAGGTGGGCCTCGGCCCCGAGACCGCCGGCTGGCTGGTCGGCAGCCTGTTCAACACCCTGCTCTACTTCCTGCCGATCCTGGCCGGCACCATCGTCGACCGTTACGGCTTCAAGGTCAGCCTGACCGCCTGCTTCTCGATCTTCTGCGTCGGCTACTTCCTGATCGGCCTCGCCGGGCTGCCGGCCGGCGAACCCCTCGTCGCGCTGTTCGGCGCCAAGGCCTACATGATCGGCGCGCTGGTGATCACGGCGATCGGCGGCTCGCTGATCAAGCCCTCGATCGTCGGCACCGTGGCCCGCACCACGACCAGCGAGACCAAGGGCCTCGGCTACTCGATCTACTACACGCTCGTGAACCTGGGCGGCGCGATCGGGCCGCTGCTGGCGATGCAGGTGCGCGAGAACGTCGGCATCTCCTACGTGCTCGTGATGTCGTCGCTGACCAGCCTCGCGCTGGTGGTCGCCACCCTGGTGTTCTTCAAGGAGCCGGAGCGCCCGGCCGACGCGGCGCCGGTCGCCTCGATGGGCAAGGTGATCGCCGACATGTTCATGGTGTTCGGCAACCTGCGCTTCGTCTCGTTCCTGGTCATCTTCTCGGGCTTCTGGGCGATGTTCTGGCACATCTTCTACGCCCTGCCCTTCTACGTGAAGGACGTGCTCGACTACAGCAAGTTCGAGGTGATCGAGACGGTCAACGCCTGGACCATCATCCTGGTCACGGTGCCGGCCGCGGCGCTGGCCAAGACGCTGTCGCCGATGCGGGCGATGACGCTGGGCTTCGTGGCGGCGTCGGCCTCGTGGTTCGTGATGGGCACCTTCCCGACGCTGACGATGACGGTGCTGGCGATCATGGTCTTCGCGATCGGCGAGGCGACCCAGGCCCCGCGCTACTACGAGTACGTCGCCGACCTGGCGCCGAAGGAGCAGGTCGGCACGTACATGGGCTTCGCGTTCCTGCCGGTCGCGATCGGCACCTTCGTCTCCGGGGTGACGAGCGGCAAGCTGGTCGCCCACTACATCGGTAGCCGCGGCACAGACGGCGTGCTGGTCCCGGGCCCCGGCGCCGCCGCGCCGCAGGAGATGTGGTACTGGGTCGGCGCCATCGGCGTGGCGTCGACGGTCGGCATGCTCCTCTACGACAGATTCGTGGCACCGAAGCAGGCCTGATCGCGGCCCGAAACGAACGGCGCCACCGAGGCACAGAGGCACAGAGATCTCTTCGCGGCCTTCCCCTCTGTGTCTCTGTGACTCTGTGGCGCCGTTGCCGTCCCCCGCAGCGGGTTCCGCGAGCTCTCAGCGGGCGGACTTGACCTCCGTCCACAGGCGGTCGTAGAGGACCGTCGCTTCGCCGACGTCTTCGAGCAGCTCGACGCGCTTCATCACGTCCGCGGGCGGGAAGATCGCCGGGTGGTCGCGGATGGCCGCGGGCAGCAGCGCGCGCGCCGAGCGGTTGGGCGTCGAGTAGCGCATCGTCGCGCAGATCTCGGCGGCGATCTCCGGCTCCATCACGAAGTCGAGGAACGCGTGGGCGAGCTGCGGGTGGGGCGCGCCGCGCGGGATCGCCAGGCTGTCGAGGAAGAAGCTCGAGCCCTCCTTCGGCACCACGTACTCGATGTCCGGGTCCTGGTCCATCGCCTTCGCGAACTGGCCGCTCCAGCCCTGGGCCAGCCACACGTCGCCCGCCAGCAGCACCTGGTCGAAGTCGGCCGAGTTGTAGGTGCGGACCAGCGGCTTCTGCGCGAGCAGGCGCTGCCGGGCCCGGCCCAGCGCCGCCGGGTGCTCCTCGTTGACGCCGCGGCCGTCGAGCAGCAGCGCGGCGCCGAGCGTCTCGCGGGCGTCGTCGAGCATCAGGATGCGGCCCGCGAAGCGCGGGTCCCACAGCGCGTTCCACGAGTCGATCGGGCCGGTGCGGCTCTTGCGGTAGGCGATGCCGGTGGTGCCCCAGAAGTAGGGGATCGACAGGCGGTTGCCGGGGTCGTGCGGGCGGTCGAGGAAGGCCGGGTCGACATGGGCGAGGTTGGGCAGCGCGGAGAGGTCGAGCGGCAGCAGCAGGTCCTGGCGGGCGAGGATCGCCACCGCGTAGTTCGAGGGGCACACCACGTCGTAGTTGGCGTTGCCGGCCTGGAGCTTGGCGAGCAGCGCCTCGTTGGAGTCGTAGAGGTCGACGTTGACCTTGACGCCGTGGCGGGCCTCGAACTTCGCGAGCGTCTCCGGCGCGATGTAGTTCGACCAGATGTAGAGGTTGAGCGTCCGCTCGCCGCCGGCCGCGGCCGGGCCGCCGAGCAGGAACGGCCCGGCCAGCAGCGCGAGGCCGAGGCCGGCGGGCGCCGCGCACAGCCGCGCGGGCCGGCCGCGCTCGAGCAGGTGGGCCGCCAGCAGCAGCAGGCTGGTGGCCAGCAGCAGCAGCGTCGACACCGCGTTGATCTCGGGCGACACCCCGCTGCGCACCATCGAGTAGATCTGCAGCGGCAGCGTGGTGGAGCCGACGCCGGCGACGAACGAGGTGATCACGTAGTCGTCGATCGACAGCGCGAAGGCGAGCAGCGCGCCGGCCAGGATCGCCGGCGCGCACAGCGGCAGCGTCACCGCGAACAGCGTGCGCCACGGCCCCGCGCCGAGGTCCATCGCGGCCTCCTCGAGCGTGCGGTCGAAACCGGCCAGCCGCGCCCGCACCACGACCACGACGTAGGAGACCGAGAACGCGACGTGGGCCAGCACGACGGTCACGAGGCCGAGACGCAGCGACAGTGCCGCGTAGAGCAGCACCAGCGAGGAGGCGATCACGATCTCCGGCACCACGATCGGCAGCGCGAACAGCGCCTCGAGCCAGCCGGCGCGGCGGAAGCGGTGGCGGTGGAAGGCGAGCGCCGCGGCGGTGCCGAGCAGCGTGGAGACGACGGTCGAGACGAAGGCGACGATCAGGCTGGTGCGCAGCGCCTGCATCACCTGGGCGTTCTGGAGCAGCTTCAGGTACCAGGCGAAGGTGAAGCCCTCCCACGTGGCCGAACTCCGGCTCTCGTTGAACGACAGCGCCGCCAGCACGACGATCGGCGCGTAGAGGAAGAGGTAGACGCCGAGCGCGAAGAGGCCGAGGCCGCGCTTCACGTCCGCCCCAGCCTCCGCTGCGGCCATCCGCGCAGGGCGGCGGCCAGCCCCACGCCGGGCACCAGCAGCGCCAGCGCCGTGTTCAACAGCGCGTGTTCCAGCTCGAACGAGAACGCGTGGCGCAGCAGGGCCGACAGGGCGACGACGAGGAGCAGCGCGGCGGCGCGCGGCGCGCGCGCGGCGCAGAGCGGGACCAGCGCGACCAGCCAGGCGTAGTCGTAGGACGACAGGCCGAGCAGCGCCCACACCGGCACGCCCCCCAGCGCGATCGCCTCGACCGGGCCGCGGCGGCGCCATCCTGCGGCGCCGATCAGCAGGGCGCCGGCCGCGGCGATGCCCCAGGCGACCGGCGCCGCGGCCTCGCGGGCGTGGCCGTGGCTCTGCCGCCAGAGGCTGTCCGAGTCGTCGAGCTCCGGAGCCCGCAACGCGTCCAGCGAGCGCCGGGCCGAGGCCGAGAGCAGCGGGGGCAGGCCGGCCTGGTTGATGCTGACGTGCGCGCGGTGAGCGCTCATCTTCTTCGCGAAACCGCGGAAGGCCTCGGGTCCGAGCTGGAGCAGGCTGCCGCCGAGGCCGACGAGCAGCGCGAGACTCGCGCCCAGAGCGGCGGAGCGCGCGGCGGGCAGCAGCCGGCCGGCGCGCAGGCTGCGCAGGATCGCCCACGCCACGAGTCCCGCGAGGAAGGCGAACGGCCACAGCCGCAGCAGGCCTGCCCCGGCCAGCGCGGCGCCACAGAGCGCGAAGCGCTCGCGGCGGGCGGCGGCGAGCCCCAGCGCCAGCAGCGCGAGCCACGCGAAGCGGCCGAGGCTGCCGCCGATCCACTCGTAGCCCCAGGGCGCGCCGCAGCCGATCACCAGCGCGCAGAGCGCCGCCGCCCGCGGTCCGAAACCCCAGCCGAAGGCCAGCACGACCGCCGCCAGCGCCAGCAGGTCGAGCGCCGCCAGCAGCCGCAGCGCGGTGGGCGACGCCGGGGTGGCGCCGATGACGAGCGACAGCCACAGCGTCTGCGGCGGCGTCGCGTTGTAGCCGTGGTCGCGCAGCACGCCGCGCAGGCCGTGGTCGCCCAGCATCCCGCGCAGCGCGTCGACGTCGGCGCGGAACGCCTGCCAGCGCTGCGGCGTGAAGCGCGCGCGGCAGGCGCCCGGCTCGAGGAAGCGGCCCCCCGGCCGCAGCGCGTAGGTGTCGAGGTCGCGCACCCGCAGCGCGGCCACGGCGGCGCCGCGCCCGGCCTCCTGCTCGGCGCGGGCGACGCAGCGGTAGAGCTCGAGGTGGCCGATCTCCGGGGCGTACTTGGCTCCGAGGAAGTAGTGGGTCGCGTCGTGCGCGTGCAGCGGCGCGTGGAGCGGGTCGAACTGCGCCCACGAAGCGAGGCCGGCGAGCGAGAGCAGCCACGCCAGGGCGATCCGCGGGCGGCGGCGCAGCCGGGGCGCCAGCGCCAGCAGCGCCACGCCGCCGAGCAGGGCCAGCGGAGCCCGCGCCGCGCGGGCCCGCTCGGCGCTCTCGACCGAGGCGTCGCGCGGCAGGGTGGAGTCGACGACCGCGGGCGGCGGGAACGGGTCGCTGCGCGCGCAGAACGCCCGCAGCTCGACCACCCGCCCCGGCGCCAGCGCCTCCAGCCGCAGCAGGCGGGCGCGGGCGCGGACGTCGGCGCTGCCGCGCTCGACGACGCCGCCGGCCGCGATCGGCCCCACCTCCCAGATCGGCCGGCCGCTGGCGCCGTCTTCGCTGACCAGCACCCGGAAGCGGCCGGTGGGCGACGCCTGCACCACGAGCGCGGCGATGTCACGGGTCGCCCCGAGGTCCCACACGACGAAGGAGCCGGCGGGCATCGGCACCGCGTCGGGCAGGCTCTCGCTCCAGCCGTGGGGCAACAGCCGGCCGTCGGCGATCCGCTCGGGGTGGAGCACGCCGTGGGTGGCCACGATGCGGGCTCCGGACAGCAGGTTCTCGGCGCAGTCCTCCGCGACGGCGCTGGACGCGAGCGCCGCGAGCAGCGCGACGGCGAAGGAGCGTGCCTTCAAAGCGCGCGGGCCGCGGCCAGCGGCCGGCGCGCCGCGGCGACCGCGACGAGCACCAGCAACGCCAGCACGAAGGAGAGCGCGGCACCGAACGGAGCGTCGCGGGCGACCGCGAACTGCGCCTGCACGAGGTTGCCGACGTACACGCCTTTGGCGCCGCCCAGCAGGTCGGGCGCCAGGTAGGCGCCGAGCGAGGGAATGAACACCAGCACGCCGCCGGCGGCGATCCCGGGCAGCGTCAGCGGCAGCGCGACCTCGCGCAGCCGGCGCAGCGGCGAGGCGCCGAGGTCGGCGGCCGCCTCCAGCAGCCGGCGGTCCAGCTTCTCCATCGAGGCGTAGAGCGGCAGCGCCATGAACGGCAGCTCGCCGTAGACCTGGCCGATCAGCACCGCGAGGTCGTTGTAGAGCAGGTCGAACGCCGGCAGGCCGACGGCGGCGAGCGCGGCGTTGATCACGCCCTCCGTGCGCAGCAGCACGATCCAGGCGTACATGCGGACCAGGAACGAGGTCCAGAACGGCAGCACCAGCAGCACCAGCAGCGCGCTCTTGTGGCGCTGCGGCACGCGGAAGGCGATCCACCAGGCGACCGGCCAGGCGAGCGCGAGGCACAGCGCGGTGGTCAGCGCGGCGAGGCCCACGCTGCGCGCGAAGATGCCGAGGTAGAGCGGCTCCAGCGCGCGGGCGTAGTTGGCGAGGCTCCACTCGTGCACGATCCCGCCGTAGGCCGAGCGGCGCCCGAGCGAGGCCTCGAACATCAGCGCCTGCGGCACGGCGAACAGCACGAGCAGGGTCAGCGCCGCCGGGGCCAGCAGCAGCAGCGCCTGTCGCCGCGCGCTCACGTCACGCCCCGTCTTCGAGCCGCAGCACCGCCTCGGGGGGCAGCGCCAGGCGCACCTTCTCCCCGCGGCCGCGCGGCTGCGCCCCGCGCGCCGACTCGGCTGCGACGATCGCGGTCCCTGCGGCGCGCACGACCCAGTCGGTACGGTCGCCGAGGTAGATCTCGTCCTCGACGACGCCGTCGTGGGCGTCCGGCTCGGCGGCGTCCGCCGCCAGCAGCCGCACCCGCTCGGGGCGCACGCCGACCCAGGCCTCTTCGCCCGCGCGGTAGCCGCCGTCGTCGCGGGCCGCGAAGCGCAGCTCGCCGCAGGCGAGGCGGGCGAGGCCGGCCTCGACCGCCTCGACCCGGGCCCGCAGCAGGTTGCGCATGCCGAGGAAGTCGGCGACGAAGCGGGTCCGCGGGCGGTCGTAGAGCGCGTCGGGGGTGCCGTGCTGCTCGACGCGGCCGGCGTTCATCACCGCCACCCGGTCGCTCATGATCAGCGCCTCGTCGCGGTCGTGGGTGACGAACACGAAGGTCATCCGCAGCCGCTCCTGCAGGTTCTTGAGTTCGACCTGCATCTGCGCCCGCAGCTTGGCGTCGAGCGCCGCCAGCGGCTCGTCGAGCAGCAGCACCTCGGGCTCCAGCACCAGCGCCCGGGCCAGCGCCACCCGCTGCTTCTGGCCGCCCGACAGCTCGTCCACCCGGCGCGACTCGAAGCCCGCGAGCTGGACCAGCTCGAGCGCCCGCGCCACCCGCTCGCGCACTTCCGCGGCCGGCCGCTTCTGCATGCGCAGGCCGAAGGCGACGTTGCCCGCGACGTCCTGGTGCGGGAACAGCGCGTAGTGCTGGAACACGGTGTTGACCGGGCGCCGGTGCGGCGGCAGGCCGGCGACGTCGCGCCCGGAGATCAGCAGCCGGCCCGCGTCGGGCGTCTCGAAGCCCGCCAGCAGCCGCAGCAGCGTCGTCTTGCCGCAGCCGGACGGGCCGAGCAGGGTGACGAACTCGCCGGGCGCCACCTCGAGCGACACGTCGCGCACGGCTTCGGTCGCGCCGAAGCTCTTGCCGACCCCCTCGACCCGGATCGCCCCGCGCATGGACTCGCGCGGAGTATGCCCTCGCGCTCCGGGGTTTGGGGGCTACTCGGTCAGCTCGCGCAGGGTGTCGTCGAGCTTCTCGAGCACCTCGTCGACCAGCGCGCGGGGGATCGCGAGCGCGGGCTCGATGCGCAGGGTGCGGGCCGAGAGCAGGGTGCCGGCGACCAGCACGCCGCGCTTGAAGAGCCCCGCCGCCACCGCGTAGCCGAACTCGGTGTCGACGAACTCGAGGCCGATCAGCAGGCCCAGCCCGCGCGCCTCCAGCAGGTGGTCCGGATACCGTTTCTGGAGCTCCTTCAGCTCGCCGAGCAGGTAGGCGCCCGTCGCCGCGGCCTGCCCCGGCAGGTCCTCCTCGAGTGTCACGTTGACGGCCGCGATGCCGGCCGCGCAGGCGAGCGGGTTGCCGCCGAAGGTCGAGGAGTGGATGAACGGGTTCTCCTCCAGCTTCTTCCAGATCTCGGGCGTCGACAGGAACGCCGACAGCGGCATCACGCCGCCGCCCAGCGCCTTGCCCAGGCACAGGATGTCGGGCGCCACGTCCCAGTGCTCGAGCGCGAACATCTTCCCGGTGCGGCCCATCCCGGTCTGGACCTCGTCCGCGATCAGCAGCACGCCGTGGCGGGTGCAGATCTCGCGCACCGCGGGCCAGTAGTCGTCGGGCGGCACGATGGCCCCGGCTTCGCCCTGCACCGGCTCCAGGATCACGCCCGCGATCTGCTGGCCGACGGCCTCCGCCTTGCGCAGCTCGGCGTCGATCGCCGGGGCGTCGCCGAAAGGCACGAAGTAGACGTCCTGCAGCATCGGCTCGAACGGCAGCCGGTACTCGGCCTTGCCCATCAGCGACAGCGAACCGTAGGACTTGCCGTGGAAGCCGCGCACCGCGGAGACGAAGCCGGGCTTGCCCGTGTAGAGCCGGGCCAGCTTCATCGCCCCCTCGATGGCGTCGGTCCCGTTCGAGATGAAGAAGCACTTCTGCAGGTCGCCGGGCGCCAGTTCGCCGAGCAGCTCGGCCAGCGCGCCGCGCAGCGGGTCGAGCAGCTCCTGCGACGACAGCGGCATGCGCTCGAGCTGGCTCTTCACCGCCCGCACGATCTTCGGGTGGTTGATGCCCGCGGAGTAGATGCCGTAGCCGCCGAGGCAATCGACGAAACGGCGGCCGGTGACGTCCTCGAACACCGAGCCGCGGCCGCTCCACTCGATGGCCGCGAACTCGCCGCCTTCGGTCACGGACTTGCGGTAGTCGAGGTAGCCCCGGTTGTAGTAGCTGCGGAAGTTCTCGACCGTGTCGGCGACGATCTTCCGCTTCTTGTACTCGTTGAGGTGGTGGGCGTTGATGATGCCCAGCCAGCGGCGGCTCTCCTCGACGAGCTGCTTCGTCGTCATCCGGCCGCGGGGCGCGGGAGCGGCGGGCGGTCGGGCGGAGGTTCGGCGGGTTCGGGCCACGGTGTCCTCCCGGGCTTCAAGTATGCGCGCGCTTCGTGCGAGGCTAGCGCGCCCGATGCCCCCTGCCCTGCTCGTCGCCGGTCTCGGACTGCTGCTCGTCGCCGCGCTCGACCCGCGGCGCGGCGCCGCGCTGCTGCCAGGACTGCTGCTGGCCGGGCTCGGCGCGCTGCTCCTGCGGCGCCAGGGCGCGCCGCTGCCGCGGGCCCCGCTCGCCGCGGCGCTGGCGCTCGCCGCCTTCGCCGCAGCAGCTCCCGAGTTCCGCGCCGACTCGCCGTCGTACTACGTCTGGCTGCGCTCGGCGGCGTGGGACGGAAACCTCGACTTCCGCAACGAGTACGACACCTGGGGCTTCGAGCACGCCCGCGACACCGCGACCGGCCTGATGGAGAACCCGCACCCGGTCGGGCCGGCCCTGGTGTGGGCCCCGTTCGTCGGCTACGCCCGGCTCTACGTCGAGCTCGACCGCGCCTTCTTCGGCGGCGGCTGGGACCGCGAGGGCTACGGAGCGCCCTACCTGCGCGCCGCCGGGCTCGGCACGCTGCTGCTGGTGCTGCTCGCGGCCATGGCGCTGGGACGCGATCTGGCCGCGGAGCGCGGGCGCGGCCTGGCGGCGCTCGCGGTCGTCGGCACGCTGGCCGCTTCCCCGCTGCTCTACTACGCGCTGGTCGTGCCGACCATGTCGCACGGGCTGGCCTTCGCCTTCGCGACGCTGGCCCTGCTCGCGGTGCGACGGCTGGAGCGGGCACCGTCGGCCGGAGGCTGGGTGGCGCTCGGCGCCGCGATCGGGCTGTGCGCGCTGATGCGCTGGCAGGCGCTGGTGCTGGCGCTCTCGGCGCTGCCGCTCTTCGTGCGCGAGGCGCGCGCGGGCCGGCTGCGCGCCGGCCACCTTCTCGCGGGAGCCGCCGCGGGCTGCGCCGCGCTCGTGCCGCAACTGCTCGCCTGGCAGGCGCTGTTCGGCGCGCCGCTGGCGCTGCCGCAGGGCGCGGGCTTCTTCGACTGGACCGCGCCGCGCCTCGTCGACGTGCTCGTCTCGGCCAACCACGGCCTGCTGACCTGGTCGCCCGCGGTCGCGCTGGGGCTGCTCGGGCTACTGCCGCTGCTGCGCGTGCCCGAGCAGCGGACGGTCGTCGCGGGGGGGCTGCTGGCAGTCGCCGCGACGGCGTGGGTCAACGGCAGCGTGGTCGACTGGACCGGCTCGGACGCCTACGGCCACCGCCGCTTCGACGTCGCCTGGCCGTGGGCGGCGTGGGGCATGGCGGTCGTGCTCGCCGCGGCGGAGCGGGCGATCGCGCGCCGGCCGCGGCTCGTGACGGCGGCGGCCCTCGGCCTGCTGGTGGCGTGGAATGCCGGACTCGTCACCCACTTCCGCGCCCGCCTCTATCCCGGCGAGGCCCCGCTCGCGCGGGTCGCCGCCGACCACGCGCGGCTGCTGCACCGGATCGCGTCGGGCGCGCTGGGCGCGGCCTTCGGCGACCGCGGCCGCGCGTTCGCATACAAGGTCCTCGTCGGCGAGTACGTCTACACCCACTGGAACGCGTCGGGCACGCTCGACCTCTCGGTGCTGCCGCCGTCGGAGTGGCGCGGCTTCTCGAAGCTGCGCTCCGACGGCGGGCGCGTGTTCCGCTGGGCGCTGGCGCCGGAGTCCTGCGTGCGTGCGCCCCTCGACGTGCCACCCGACCTGCGCCTCACGGTCACGGCGCGCTCGCCGCGGCGGCTGCTGCCGCAGACGATGGTGGTCGCGGTCAACGGCGTCGAGGCGGCGCGGGCCGAGTTGTCGGCCGAGTGGCAGGACGTCGCGATCGACGCCGGCCCCGGCCTCCTGCGAGCGGGCGAGAACTGGATCTGCCTGCGCTTCAGCCGCCACACGCCCGGCGACGAGCCGGTCTCCGCCGCCGTCGTCCGCCTGCAACTGCCCTGACCCGCGCCGCGCGGTGTACAGTCGCCCCATGGCAACGCTCGGCTTCCTCGGCGCGGCGCGCACGGTCACCGGTTCGCAGTACCTGCTCGAGGCGGGAGCCTCGCAGGTGCTGGTCGACAGCGGCATGTTCCAGGGCGAGAAGGAGCTGCGCCTGCGCAACTGGGAGCCGCCGCGCTTCCAGCCGTCGAAGGTGCACTCGATCGTGCTCACCCACACCCACCTCGACCACATCGGCCGCGTGCCGCGGCTCGTCAAGCTCGGCTTCCGCGGCACGATCTGGTGCACGCCGCCGACCCTCGAGCTGGCCGAGATCCTGCTGAAGGACGCGGCCCACCTGCAGGAAGAGGACGCCGAGTACCTCAACCGCAAGGGGCTGTCGAAGCACAAGCCGGCGCTGCCGCTGTTCGACAACGCGGACGTCGAGGCGGCGATGAAGCTGTTCGAGGCGGTGCCGCTCGGCGAGGAGCGCGAGGCGGCGCCCGGCATCCGCTTCCGCTACCGCGAGGCCGGCCACCTGCTGGGCGCGGCGTCCGCGGACGTCACGGTGCAGGACGGCGCGCGCGAAATCCGCATCGTGTTCAGCGGCGACGTCGGCCGCTACGACGCGGTGCTGGCGAAGGACCCGGCGCCGGCGCCCGAGGCCGACTACGTGGTGGTCGAGTCGACCTACGGCAACCGCGCCCACGCCGAGACCTCGGTGCTGGACCAGCTCGAGGGCGTGCTCAAGCGCACCTTCGCGCGCGGCGGCGTGCTGCTGGTGCCGGCGTTCGCCGTCGGCCGCGCGCAGCAGATGATCTACCTGTTCGACCAGCTCGTGACCGAGGGCCGGGTGCGGCCGTTCCCCGTCCACCTCGACAGCCCGATGGCGGTCGACGCCACCCGCATCTACGCCCGCCACCCCGAGGCCCACAACGTGAACCTCAACGGCATCGGCGGCCGCTCGCTCCTCTACGGCAAGTGGGTGTTCCACCACCGCACGAGAGACGAGTCGATGAAGCTCAACGAGCTGAAGGGCCCGGCGGTGATCCTGTCCTCGTCGGGGATGCTGGCCGGCGGCCGCATCCTGCACCACTGCCGGGTGCGGCTGCCGCAGCCCGAGAACACGCTGCTGATCACCGGCTATCAGGCGGCGACGACGCTGGGCCGCGCCCTGCTCGACGGCCGCCGCGTGGTCCGCATCCACAAGGGCGACGTGCCGGTGCTGGCCGAGATCGCCAACCTCAAGGGCCTCTCGGGCCACGCCGACGCGGGCGAGCTGATGCGCTGGCTCTCGGAGCTGAAGTCGCCGAAGGCCGTGTTCCTGACCCACGGCGAGGAGGACGCGGCGTTCGCCCTCGCCTCCCGCATCTCGGGCCAGCGCGGCTTCCCCACCCGCGTCCCGAAGATGGACGAGCGGGTGGAGCTGTAGCCGGGGGCTACCGCTTCTCGCCCCCGCAGTCGTCGCACGGGCACAGCCCGCGCAACAGGCGGAACGAGTAGATGCCGGTCGAGTGGCCGTCCTGCCAGACGAGGCCCAGCGCGTAGTTGCCGATGCCGTCGATCGAGCCGAGGTCGTGGCCCGCGAGGTCGAGGTAACGCGCGGTCGGCGCGTGGCCCTGGCACATCGCGCACGGGCACCACGAGCGGAGGTAGTCGAGCGCGTAGGTCGAGAGGTGGCCGTCGTCCCAGGTCACGACCAGGCGGCGGGCGCCCTTCTCGTGGCGGACTTCGACCGGCTCGGGGAACGGCGCGTCCATCGCCGCCCTCGCCTCTAGCTCGCGGTGGCCGCCGACGCGGGGAGCGCCGTCAGCCCCTCGGCCACGGCGGCGTCGGTGATGTCCCAGTTGTCGCGGTCGAACACCGCCTTGCCGTCCTTGAACAGGATGAACTGCGGCGACTCGTGCTGGATGCCGGTCAGCGTGGCCACGTGGTTGCTGGCCGGGCGCCACTCGATGACGCGGATGATGCCGAGCGGCAGGTCCTCGCGCGCCTCCAGGTGGCGCTGCACGTGGGTGAACGTCTCCTGCGTCTTGTGGCACATGCCGACCTTGAACAGCGCCGCGACCGGGTGCTGGGCGAGGAAGGCGTCGACCTCCTCGGGGGTCTTCAGATAGCTCACGCGGTCCTTCAGTGCCACGATTTCGTTTCCTCCTGTGTCCGCTCCCATTGTAGGGCGGACGGCCTAATCGGCTGGTTCGAGGTGGACGACCACGTCGACCACCGCCGGAAAGGCCGCGTGCAGGGCCTGCTCGATGCGGTCGGCGACGTCGTGGGCCGCGCGCATCGGCATGCCGCCGTCGACCAGGGCGACCAGGTCGACGTAGACCGCGTCGCCGCCGCGGGTGCGGACCTCGCCGCAGCGCTTCACTCCGGGCACCTTCGCGACCACCTCCGCGATCGCCTCCGGCTCGATCGCCGCGCGGTCGGTCAGGACGTGGAAGGCGCGGATCACGATGCCGACCGCCAGCCAGGCGATGAACGCCGCGATGCCGGTCGCGACCAGCGGGTCGAGCCAGGTGACGCCCGCGCGGGCGCCGGCGAAGCTGGCCACCACGCCGAGCGTGACGTAGACGTCGGAGCGGGTGTGGGCGGCGTCGGCGAGCAGGTACTCGCTCTGCAGCCGCCGCCCCTCGCGCGCCTCGTACCAGGCGACGAAGAAGTTGACGGCCAGGGTGCCGAACATCACCGCCCACGACAGCGGCGTGATCTCGGGCAGGCTCGGCTTCTGGAACGAGGCCAGCGCCCCCTCGAACACGTGGTAGGCGAGGGTCAGCAGGCCGAGGCCGAGCAGCAGCGCCGCCGAGGTCTCGAACTTGCGGTGGCCGTACGGGTGCCCGGGGTCGGGCGGGGCGTACGCGAAGCGGGTGACCACCAGCCCGATCACGTTGTTCGACCCGTCGAGCAGCGAGTGGTAGCCGTCGGCCACCATCGCCAGCGAGCCGATGGCCGTGCCGACGACGATCTTGGCGCCGCTGACCACCGCGTTCAGCAGCAGCGTCGCCAGCAGCACCCGCTGCACGCCGCGCTTCCGGGCTTCGTGCGTCACCGCGTTCCCCCGCGAGGCCGGAGCCTCACTTCATGCGCGCGCCCTGCTCCTCGACCGCGAAGATCCAGCCCACGACCTTGCCGGGCTGGATCACCCCGGCTTCGCCCCAGAACTGGCGGTCGCGCAGGAAGCGCGAGGACGTGTCGCCCGCCGGGATCGCCGCGATCTCGCGCTCGATCGCCTCGAAGCGCTCGCGCCACGCCTTCATGTTCGCGACCCGCAGGTCGACCCAGCCCGCGTGCGCCCACTTCTCGACGTTCTCGGGCGTCAGCGGCAGCGTGTCGCCGGGGGTCGAGACCGGCGGGATCTTGCACTCCGGACCGCGCAGCAGGCGGCCATCCGGCAGCACGATCGGGATCCCGATCGAGACGATCTCGGCGCGGTGGGCGCCGTCGCGCTCGATGTCGGCCAGCAGCCGGCGCGACAGCTCCTCGGGGCTCGCCGCCCGCACCGCGCCCATCGTCTCGAACGAGCGGCGCAGCAGGTCCGCCTCGTGCAGCAGCTTCGACAGCCGGGGCGGGCCCAGGTTCTCGAACGCGATCGAGCGCACGCCGTGCTGCTGCTCGAGGTTGCGCAGCTTCTCCAGCGCCCAGTGCCGCATCAGGCCGGCGCGGTAGGTCGGGCCCATCACCGCGTTGTCGAGTGCGTTGATCACGTCGTGGCCGGTGTTGCCGCCCGAGAGCTCCTGCGCCACCACCTCGGCGATCTCCTCCGGGGTGACGAACTCCATCTGCTCGCCGGTGGTGATCGCCGCGAACTCCTCGAGCGAGAAGATGCCGTTCTCGCCGGTGTCGATGAACACGTTCTTCATCGTCTCGCCGGTGGCCCGGCCGCGCGAGGCGTCGTGGGGCGCGAAGCGGGTGCCGGCGACCAGCGTCTCGGCCGCCTCCAGCGGCGCGTCGTAGAGCGGCACCGGCTGGCCGCGGCGGACCACCTCGCCGTAGCCGACCCGCTTCCAGGCGATCGCCGCCGCCGGCTTGATCTCCTTGGTGATCGGGCCGCCCGGCGTGCGCGCCATCAGGAACAGCAGCAGGGTGTGGGCGCCGGCCAGGGCGCTCTTGCTGAGCAGCACCCGCGACGGCTTCTCCTCGGAGTGGGTGTAGGGGATGTTGAGCCCCATGCCGCCAGTGCCGGAGGTGCCGATCTTGACGTACGCCTTGGTGCCCGCCTGGACCATCGCCTGGTACAAGACCTGGACGTGGCGGATGAGCTGCGGCACGTAATCCGTGACCAGCAGCATCTCCAGGCTGCCGCGCAGGTCGGCGCCGTCCTTCAGCGCCTGGGCGGCCTGGCGGCTGGTCTTGTAGATGTCCTGGTAGGCGATGCCGGTCGCGGTGTTGACCGCGTCGATGATGACGTCCGGGCGCTCGCGGGTGACGAGCTGGTGCAGCCAGTACTCGGCCGCGGCCTCGTCCGAGAGCGGCTCGGTCAGCGACTCGATCAGCCGGGTGCGGAACGCCGCGTCCGCGTAGTTCTGGGCCCGCGGCGCGTCCTTCACGTCGCCGAAGGTGAACACGTCGCCCCAGGCGGCGGACAGCTCGCACTCGCCGGCTTCCGGGCCGATGTCGGCGACGGCGGCCTCCGCCTCCTCGCGCTTGAGCGAGAGCAGGATCAGCCGCCGCGGCCGCTCGGGCAGCAGCCGGCGGGCGATGGCCTGACCGACCAGACCGTAGCCGCCGAGGATCAGGACGCTCTTGCCGCGGATGTCCATGGTGCTTGTCCTCCAGGCGCCCTGCCCGGCCCGGCCGTCAGGCCTCCTGCGCGCGCAGCCTCGCGAAGTCGAGGTTCTGCAGCAGCGACATCAGGGCGGTGTAACCATAGCCCGACATGAAGATGAGGATGAACGGCAGCGTGCCCCAGATCGCGTGGGTCAGCGCGTACCAGGCCATCGCCGCGAAGTAGAAGGCCAGCACCAGCTCCAGGAACGGCGCGAAGTTGAGCGCGCCGCGGTAGCGCTTGTGCTTCCAGGCGTCGTTCGCGCCCTCGACCTTGTACTTGGGCGTGCGCACGAATTCGCCGCCGTGGCCGGCGAGCGCCTCCATCACGGCCTTGGCGTTGTTGACCGAGAGCCCGATGCCGGTCGCCAGCACCGCCGGCAGGTACTTGATGCGGCTGCGCCAGGCGCTGCCCGCGGTCTCGCGCTGCGACACCGAGTAGAACGAGCACACGCTCATCGTCGCGCCCAGGAACAGCGGCACGTCGACGATCAGCATCTCGTAGAAGCCCATGTCGTAGCGGATCACCATCGCCGGGAACATCAGCAGCGACAAGAGCACCATCAGCGGGTAGGCGAAGTTGGCGGTCAGGTGGAAGGTCGCCTCGACCTTGACCGGCAGCGGCACCGGCGAGGCCAGGATCTTCGGCAGCAGCTTGAGGCAGGTCTGGATCGAGCCCTTGGCCCAGCGGTGCTGCTGGCCCTTGAAGGCGTTCATCTCGACCGGCACCTCGGCGGGGCTGACCAGGTCCTGCACGAACACGAAGCGCCAGCCGCGGAGCTGGGCGCGGTAGGACAGGTCGAGGTCCTCGGTCAGCGTGTCGTGCTGCCAGCCGCCGGCGTCGCCGATCGCGTCCTTGCGCCAGATGCCGGCGGTGCCGTTGAAGTTGAAGAAGCGCCCGCCGCGGTTGCGGCCGCCGTGCTCGAGGATGAAGTGGCCGTCGAGCAGGATCGACTGGATCTGGGTGAGCAGCGAGTGGTCGCGGTTGATGTGGCCCCAGCGCGCCTGGACGAGGGCGACCTTCGGGTCCTCGAAGTGGCCGACCAGCTTCTCGAGGAAGTCGGCCGGCACCACGAAGTCGGCGTCGAAGATGGCGACCAGGCTGCCCTTCGCCGTGCGCAGCCCGTTGTCGAGGGCGCCGGCCTTGAAGCCGGTGCGGTCCGCGCGGTGGATGTAGTGGGCGTCGAGGCCCTGCTCGCGCAGGCGCTCCACGGCGGCGGCGGCGATGCGGCGGGTCTCGTCGGTCGAGTCGTCCAGCACCTGCACGTCGAGCAGCTCGCGCGGGTAGCGCAGCTCGGCCACCGAAGCGAGCAGGCGATCGACGACGTACATCTCGTTGTAGAGCGGGAGCTGCACGGTCACCCGCGGCAGCGTCTCGGGCAAGGGCTCCGGCAGCGCCCTGCGGTCGGCGTGCCGGTAGTAGAGGTAGACCATCACGTAACGGTGCAGTCCGAAGATGGCCAGGATGACGAGGACCAGGAAATAAAGGCCCAGGATGCCGATCTCGAGCGGGCTCATGGCGGGTTGTGCGCGACTTCCTTCGATCAGCCGGAATCCGAAACGCCCACCTCCGCCCGGACGCGGCTTCGCCGGGTGGCGGCGCTCCCTTTAGCCTCTACCTCGGGAGTCGGACTGGCGAGGGCGCCGGTCGTGTCCGGCGGCCAGTCCACTATTCGCTTCTCGTTCCCGGGCGCGCGAGCGCGCACCCGTGCGGGCTGGACTGAGTCTCCCGCCGCCCGTGGCGCCCTGTCAAACCCCGGTGCTCCCGGTATTTCGGGGGCTTGCAAGCGGCTGGCCGACAGGGGCTAATCAGGGCATGGACCCGACCCGCCTGCGCCGCCTGCTCGCCGACGTGCGCTCCCGCCGCCTCGCCCCCGACGCCGCGCTGGAGCAACTCGCGCGCTTGCCTTTCGAGGACCTCGGCTTCGCCCAGGTCGACCACCACCGCGCGCTGCGCACCGGCTTCCCGGAGGCCGTGTTCGGCGCCGGCAAGACGCCCGAGCAGTGCGTGGCGATCGTCGAGCGGATCGCCGCGCGCGGCCAGGCGGCGCTCGTCACCCGCGCCGGCGACGAGGCCCGCGCCGCGCTGCTCGCCCGCTTCCCGAAGGCGCAGGAGCACGCCCTCGCGCGCTGCGTGAGCGTGCCGGGCCGGCGCCGCACGCGCGCGCTGCGCGGCCGCGTGGCGGTCGTCTGCGCCGGCACTTCCGACCTCCCGGTGGCAGAAGAAGCGGCGCTGACCGCGGAGCTCTACGGCGCGAAGGTCGAGCGCATCAGCGACGTGGGCGTGGCCGGCCTGCACCGGCTGCTCGGCCGCGTCGAAGCGCTTCGCGCGGCCGACGTGGTGATCGTCGCCGCCGGCATGGAGGGTGCCTTGCCTTCGGTCGTCGCGGGCCTGGTCGACGCCCCGGTGATCGCGGTGCCGACCAGCATCGGCTACGGCGCCTCGTTCCAGGGCCTGGCCGCGCTGCTGGCGATGCTCAACTCCTGCGCCTCGGGCGTCGCCGCGGTCAACATCGACAACGGCTTCGGCGCGGGCGTGCTCGCCGCGACGATGCTGCGCAGGCTGCGCGGGAGGGCGGCGCGACGATGAGCTATGCCGCCTTCGTGTTCGACCTGGACGGGACGCTGACCGACAACATGCCGTTCCACACGGACGCGTTCCAGGTCTTCGTCGCCCGCCACGGCCTGCCACCCCTGACGGAAGCGGACCGCGCGAAGCTCGACGGCAAGACCAACTCCGAGATCCTGCCGATCCTGTTCGGCCGCGAGTTGTCGAAGGAGGAGATCCGCACCTTCGCCCACGAGAAGGAGACCTTGTACCGGGAGCTCTCGCACGGCCGGCTGCAGCCGCTGCCGGGACTGGTGCCGCTGCTCGACGCCCTCGACGCGGCGGGCATCCCTGCGGCCGTCGCCACCTCGGCGCCGCCCGAGAACGTCGAGCACGCGTTCGCGGAACTGGGTTTGCGCCCTCGTTTCAGGGCGATCGCCCGCAGCGACGAGGCGGGCCGCGGCAAGCCGTGGCCCGACGTGTTCCTGCTCGCCGCGCAGCGCGTCGGCGCAGACCCGGCGCGCTGCCTGGCATTCGAGGACGCCCCGATGGGCGTGCGCGCCGCCCGCGCCGCCGGCATGCGCGTGGTGGGCCTCACCACGAGCTTCTCGCAAGCCGCCTTCGCGACCCACGGCGCACCCGTGGACGAGTCCGCCCCCGACTACGAGGCCTGGTGCAGCTCGAAGACCAGCAGCTTCTCCAGTGTGGCGGCACTCCAGCGGTAGGGCCGCGGCCGCTCCCCCACCCTGATCGCGCCGGGAGACCGTGCACGTGCACGTGTCGCGCCCGTTCCGTCGAAACCGGCGTCAGCCCCCTACGGCGTCGCCGCCGTTTCCGCCGCGGCCAGGCTGCCGATGCGCCGCGGCACGTCGGCTTTCGCGAACTCCACCCACGGCGAGGGCCCCACTCGCAGGAACAGCGTCGCGAACGCGTCCTTGAAGTCCGGGTGGTCGAACATCGACTCCGGCGTGCCGTTCGAGAAGTAGTGGGTGTCGGACTGCAGGTGGTAGACGATGCTCTGGCCGGGCTGCAGCGCCTTGCCGGGCGGGGTCACGAGCTCGAAGGCCGTGCCCCAGTCGACCTGCTCGAAGCCCTTGCGCTTGAAGGTCGCGGTGGCGAGCAGGTAGTCGAGCGGCTCGGGCCCGGTGTTGCGCAGCTCGAAGCGGATGGTCGCCGCGATGTAGAGCTGGTCGCCCACCTGCTTCTGGACCGCCCAGTAGGTCTCGACGTTCGAGACGGCGAGCGTCGCTTTCGGGTCGGCGGACGTGCAGCCGGCGGAGAGCAGGGCGAACAGCGGCAGGGCGGCGGACAACAGGCGGCGGCGCATCAGGTGCTCCTCGGCGCTTCCGCCGGCGGGTGCAGCGGCAGCGCGATCCGGAAGCGGGCGCCGGGTCCCTCCGGCAGCAGCTCGACCAGGCCCCCGTGGTCCTCCACGAAGCGCTTGGACACCGCGAGGCCGAGCCCCGTTCCCTGCTTCTTGCCCTTGGTCACGAACGGCTCGAACACGCGCTCGCGGATCTCCGGCGGCACGCCGGGACCGGAGTCCGACACGACCAGCTCCAGCCACGGCGCTCCGTCGCGCACGGCGACGTGGGCGGCGAGCGTGAGCGTGCCCTGGCCGCCCATCGCGTCGCGGGCGTTGGCGGCCATGTTCGACAGCACCCGCCGCAGCTTGTCGACGTCGACCGCGATCGTCTCGCTGCCGACCGCGAAGTCGGAACGGATCGCGACCCCCGGCACCTCGTCCGCCAATCCGGCCGCGAAGTCCTCGAGCAGCAGCCGCAGCGGCAGCGTGCGCCGCGCCAGCTTGCCGCCGCCGCGGGCGAAGTCGAGGGTCTCGGTGGTCATCCGCTCCAGGCGGTCGACTGCCTGCACGATCAGCGCGGCGCGCGCGCGCAGGTCGGAGGGCGACACCTCGCCGTCGGTCAGCGTCTCGGCGTAGCCGCGGATGATGGTCATCGGCCCGCGGAAATCGTGGGCCAGCATCCCGGCCATGGTGCCGAGCGCGGCCATGCGCTCGGAGGCGACCACCTCGCGCTGGTAGAGATGGTTCTCGAGGGCCAGCGCGGCGCGGGCGGCCAGCGCGGAGACGAGCGCGGCGTCGCGGCGGCCGAGCGGCGGACGCCGCCGGCGTCCGCCCGCGGCGGGCTCGCCGAGGACCAGCATGCCGACGACGCCGGCGCGCGCCATCAGCGGGACCATCACCTGGTCCTCGCGCCCCTGCGGCCCCTCGATCAGGTGGCCCTCCGCGAGCAGCCAGCGCCCGCCGGCCTCGGACGACGGCGAAGACTGCCCGGGCCCGGCCTGCGTCCCACCGTCCGTGAGCGACTCGAAGGCCTCGAGCTTGCGATCCCACAGCAGCAGCCAGGTCCGCGCCCGCCCCAGGGCGCGGGGCAGGTCTCGCGTCAGCAGCGCGGAGAGGCCCGACAGGTCGGGCGCCTCCAGCACGGCTTCGGCCAGTTGGCGCAGCTCGCGGGCGCGCGTCGCGCTGGGCGGCGTGGCGATCCTCCTCGTTGACAGGCCGGGCGAACGCTCCGCAATATACTCAGGTTTCCCGCACCGGGGCCACCGCATGACGCGGCCCGGCCCCGAGGACCCGCAGGCGCGGGACCGCGGCGCCAGGCCCGGCCGGCGCTGCCGGCGGGACCAGGTCGGAACCAGCAGGCCGGGGTTCGCCTCTGGCGACTCCTCACGACGGGAGCCTTGATGATCGAGGTCGTCAACCTGACCAAGCGCTACGGCCGCCACACCGCCGTGGACGGCGTCTCCTTCAGCGTCCAGAAGGGCGAGATCCTCGGCTTCCTCGGCCCCAACGGGGCGGGGAAGACGACGACGATGCGAATCCTGACCTGCTACCTGCCGGCCACCGAAGGCACGGCGCGGGTGGCGGGCTTCGACGTCTTCGAGCAGCCGCTCGAGGTCAAGCGCCGGATCGGCTACATCCCCGAGACCCCGCCGCTCTACCCCGACATGGAGGTCGCGGACTTCCTCTCGTTCTGCTCGAAGATCAAGGGCATCCCCGGCAAGGACCGGCGCCGCAAGATCGACGAGGCGATCGAGAAGACCCGGCTCGTCGACGTGCGCAACAAGCACATCGGCAAGCTGTCGAAGGGCTATCGCCAGCGGGTCGGGCTGGCCCAGGCGATCCTCGCCAACCCGGACGTGCTGATCCTCGACGAGCCGACCGCCGGCCTCGACCCCAAGCAGATCCTGGAGACCCGCGAGCTGATCAAGTCGCTCGGCGGCGAGCACACGATCATCCTCTCCACCCACATCCTGCCGGAGGTCGAGGTGACCTGCGGCCGGGTGGTGATCATCAACAAGGGCAAGGTCGTCGCCGAGGACACGCCGGAGAACCTGACCCAGCGCCTGCGCGGATCGGGCGCGTTGCGGGTCGAGGCGCGCGGCGAGACCGGGCCGCTGTTCGACCTGCTGCGCACGGTGCCGGGCGTGATCGGCCTGCGCCCGAAAGGCGACGCCGGCGACGGCGTCGTCGCCTTCGAGGTCGACGCCGAGGCCGGCCGCGACCTGCGCCCCGAGCTGGCCCGCGCCGTGGTCGGCGCCGGCCACGACCTGGTCGGCCTGTCCCGGCTCGGCATGAGCCTCGAGGAGATCTTCCTGCAGATCACCACCACCGACTCCGCGGACGGCGCGGCGCCCGAGGCGCCCGCCGCGGCGGAGGCGCCCGCCACGGAGGCCTCGTAGCCCGATGAGCTCGCTTCGCAACGTCTCGGCGATCGTCGAGAAGGAGTGGCGCCACTACTTCGGCAGCCCGATCGCCTACGTGCTGCTGTTCGTGTGGACCTTCCTGTTCGGCCGCTTCTTCCAGGTCGCCTTCGAGTACTTCCTGCTGGCCTCGGCCCGCCAGGGCGGCATGGAGATGGGCATGGGCCCCAAGATGTCGCTCAACGAGTGGGTGCTGCGGCCGCTGTTCCAGAACATGGCCGTGGTCGCGCTGTTCGTGATCCCGATGCTGACGATGCGGCTGTTCGCCGAGGAGAAGCGCCAGGGCACGATCGAGCTGCTCTCCACCAACCCGCTGACCGACTGGCAGGTCGTGCTCGGCAAGTTCTTCGCCGCGACCGGCCTGTTCGGCTTCATGATCCTCGTCTCGCTGGTCAACTTCGTGCCGCTGTGGGTCTACGCGACTACCGCGCCCGACTGGAAGCCGGTGGCGACGGGGGTGCTCGCGCTGCTGCTCTACGGCGCCTCGCTGATCGCGGTCGGCACCTTCATCTCGACCCTGACCCGCAACCAGATCGTGGCCGGCATCCTGTCGTTCTGCGCCTTCCTCGCGCTGCTGACGCTGGGCTGGGCGGACGATCCCGCGGCCGGCCCGCTGCAGCAGGCGATCGCCTACCTTTCGGTGACGGCCCACATGGAGGACATGACGAAAGGCGTGCTCGACCTCAAGGACGTCGTCTTCTACCTGAGCTTCTCCGGCTTCGGGCTGTTCCTGGCCCAGCAGTCGGTCGAGTCGCAGCGCTGGAGGGCCTGAAGCGATGAAGCCCTTCGACCTGCTCACTCCCCTCGCCGCGATCCTCGCCATCGGCTCGCAGTGGTGGCAGCGCTCCGGGCGCGAGCTGCCCGGCCAGCCCGAGTGGTACCTCTACGGCGCCGCCGGCCTGGTCGTGCTGCACGCGTTGCTGCGCGGGCGCGACCTCGCCGCGCTGTTCTCCCGCCGCAACGTCAAGTACGGCACCAACACCTTCGTCACCGCGCTCGCGGTGCTCGCCATCCTCGGCATCGTCAACTGGATGGCGGCCCGCAACACCAAGCGCTGGGACGTCACCAAGAACCGCCAGTGGAGCCTCGCCGACCAGACGCTCAAGGTGCTCGGCGGCCTCGAGGGCGAGGCGAAGCTCACCTACTTCAACCGCGACACCGGCGCCGGCGACCCGGGCCGCGACCGCCTGCGCGAGTACGAGGCGGCCGCGCGCAACCTCAAGGTCGTCTACGTCGACCCCACCCAGAAGCCCGGGCTCACCCGCGACTACGACATCACCTCGGTGCCGACGCTGGTCGTCGAGTACGGCGGCAAGCGCGAGAAGGTCACGAACGTGACCGAGCAGGACGTCACCAACGCGCTGATCGCGGTCACCCGGAAGGGCGAGAAGACCGTGTGCTTCGCCGAAGGCGAAGGCCAGCGCTCGATCGACGACATGGGCGAGGCCGGCTTCTCGGCCGCCAAGGGCGCGCTCGAGAAGGCGTCGTACAAGACGCAGAAGCTGGCCCTGCTGCGCGAGCCGAAGATCCCCGCCGAGTGCACGGTGGTCGTGCTGGCGGGCCCCGAGAAGGACCTGCTGCCGCCGGCGATCGACGCCCTGCGCAGCTACGTCGCGGCCGGCGGCAAGCTGCTGGCGATGGTCGAGCCCGAGCTGCGCGGCGCGGCGCCGGCGCTGGTCGCGCTGCTCGCCGAGTGGAACCTGGAGGCTGGCCGCGACCTCGTGCTCGACGTCTCCGGCGTGGGCCAGGTGTTCGGGCTCGGGCCCGCCGCGCCGGTCGCGGATTCCTACCCCTACCACGAGATCACCCGCGACTTCCGCGTCGCCACGGTGTTCGCCACCGCGCGCAGCGTGAGCGCGGGCAGCGCCAGCAAGCCCGGCGTGTTCGCCCAGAACCTGGTGCAGACCTCGGCCCGCTCGTGGGCGGAGACGGACCTCAAGAACCTGCAGGAGCCGATGCCGCAGCCGGAGGAGAAGAAGGGACCGATCTCGCTGGGCGCGGTGGCGACGGTCAAGGCGCCCGCTCCCGCGCCGCCTCCGGGGGCCGCGCCGACGCCGACCCCGGAAGGCGAAGAGGCGCAGGCGCCCGAGGGCCGCGTGGTGGCCTTCGGCGACTCCGACTTCGCGACCAACCAGTTCCTCCAGATCTCGGGCAACGCCGACTTCTTCCTGAACACGGTGGCGTGGCTGGCCCGCGACAGCGAGCTGATCTCGATCCGGCCGAAGGAGCCGGAGGACCACAAGCTGTTCCTGAGCCCCGACCAGCAGCGCCGCGTGTCGTGGCTCGCGCTGTTCGTGCTGCCGGGCCTGTGGGTCGTGCTCGGCGTCATGAACTGGTGGCAGCGGCGGTAGCGCGATGAAGGGCACGTTCGTCCGCACCGCGGTCGTGCTCGCCGTGCTCGGCGGGCTCGGTGGCTACGCCTGGTTCGTCGAGCGCGGCAAGCCGGTCAAGCCGCTCGACGGCGAAGAGGCGGGACCGAAGGAGAAGGTCTTCGACGGCCTCGTCCGGCAGCGGATCGAGGAGCTGCGGATCGAGCCGCGCGGCGGCGAAGCCGTGCGGCTCGGCAAGCGCGAGAACGCCTGGCGGCTGCTGGCCCCGCTCGACGCCGCTGCCGACGCCTCGCAGGTCGAGACGCTGCTCGGCGGCCTCGAGAACATGGAGGCGCAGCAGGTCGCCGCCGAGAGCCCGACGGACCTCGCGGAGTTCGGCCTCGAGCCGGCGGCCACGCGGGTCGAGGTCCGCGTCGCCGGCGAGGCGGCGCCGCGGGTGCTGCTGATCGGCGACAAGGTGCCGGCGTCGGGCGAGGTGTTCGCGCAGCTCTCGGCGCGGCGCCGGGTGTTCACGATCCCCGGTTACATGGCCCAGGCGTTCGAGAAGAAGGCCTTCGACCTGCGCGACCGCAACCTGCTGAAGGTCCAGCGCGACGCGGTGCGCGGGCTGGAGGTGAGCGGGCCCGAGGGCCGCTACGCGCTGGCGCGCGAGGCGGACGAGTGGACGATCACGGCCCCGGTGCGCACCCGCGCCGGCCGCTACTCCGTCGACGGCTTCGTGGGGCTGCTGGAGAGCCTGCGCTTCGACGAGGTGGCGGCCGAAGACGCCCGCGACCTGAAGCCGTGGGGCCTGCACAAGCCGGCGCGCACGGTCGCGCTGAAGCTGGCCGACGGCTCGACGAAGACGCTCGAGATCGGCACCTCGCCCGCCGACAAGAAGTTCCACGCCCGCGTGGGCGGAGCGTCGCTGGTCGCGGTGATCCCGGGCGCGGTCGTCGAGGACCTGGAGAAGGGCCTCGACCACTGGCGCGCGAAGCGGCTGCTGGAGATCGCGACCTACCAGGTGACGGGGATCGAGATCCGCGAGGGGGACAAGGTCAGGAAGCTCGCGCGCAGCACGGCCAAGGGCGCGGACGGCTTCGACGAGCAGAAGTGGAAGCGCACGGCGCCCGACGCGAAGGACGTCGAGACGAAGCTCGTCGACGATGCGCTCTTCAAGCTGGGCGGCACGGAGGCGAGCGCGTTCGTCGACGCCCCGAAGGCGCTGTCGGCCTACGGCCTCGACAAGCCCGCGTTCCGGCTGCAGCTCGCGATGGAGAAGGGCGAGCCCGTGTGGCTCGAGCTGGGCCAGGCGGGCGGCGCCTGGCACGCGCGGCGGCCGGGCGACGACGCGCTGCTCGCCGTCGACGCGGCGAAGGCCGACGAGCTCGTCAAGGCGTTCGCGGGCCTGTAGTCAGATCACCCCGGCGGCGGCGAGCCGGTCGAGCTCGCCGTCGCCCAGCCCCAGCTCCTCGCGCAACACGGTGCGAGTGTGCTCGCCGCGCTCCGCCCCCGCCCACTCGGTGCGGCCCGGCGTCGCGCCGAGCTTCGGCGCCATCGCCGGCAGCCTCAACGGCCGGCCGCCGACCTCGACGCTCTCGAACATGCCGCGCGCCGCGTAGTGCGGATCCTCCGCGATGTCCTTCGCGCTGTAGGGGCGCCCCACCGGCACGTCCGCGGCCTCGAGCCGGGCGGCGACCTCCCGCGCGGGCAGCGTCGCGGTCCACGCCGAAAGCGCCGCGTCGATCTCGGGCTCGTGGACGACGCGGCCCGCGTTGGTCGCGAGCCGCGGGTCGGCGGCGAGGTCCGCGCGGCCCGCGGCCCGCATCAGGCGCCGGAAGATCGAGTCGCCGTTGCCGCCGATCACGACGTGTTCGCCGTCGGCGCAGGCGTACGCGTTGCTCGGAACGACACCGTTGAGGCGGCCGCCGGTGCGCTCGCGCACGACGCCCGCGCGGTCGTACTCCGGCAGCACCGCTTCCATCATGTTGAAGACGGCCTCGTAGATGGCTGTGTCGACCGACTGCCCTTCCCCCGACCCGCCGGGCCGGTCGCGGTGATACAGGGACAGCACGACGCCGAGCGCCGCGTGGAGGCCGGCCAGGCTGTCGCCGAGCGAGAGGTTGGCCCGCGTCGGCGCGCGGTCGGGAAAGCCGTCGACGTAGCGCAGGCCGCCGATCGCCTCGCAGATCGAGGCGAAGCCGGGCCGCGGCGCGTAGGGCCCGTCCTGGCCGAAGCCGGAGATTCGGCACATCACGAGGCCCGGGTTGCGCTCGCGCAGCCGCTCGGGGCCGAGCCCCCAGCGCTCGAGGGTGCCGGGCCGGAAGTTCTCGATCACGACGTCGACGCGGCAGGCCAGCTCGAAGGCCAGCGCGCGGCCTTCTTCGCGGCGCAGGTCGAGGGTGACGCACTCCTTGTTGCGGCCGAGCGAGCGCCACCACAGCGACGAGCCGTCCTCGACGACCCGCCAGTCGCGCACGGGGTCGCCCCCGGGCGGCTCGACCTTGATCACGCGGGCGCCGAACCAGGCGAGCAGCGCGCCGGCGAACGGGCCCGACACGAGTTGCCCCAGCTCGAGGACGCGGACGCCGTCGAGGGGACGCGGGGCGGGGGTCAGGGCTTGGCGGCGGGCTTCGGCGCCGGCAGCTCGCGGGCGCGGTTGATCAGCACCGGCTTCGTCGGCACGTTCTGGTGCATGCCCTTGGTTCCGGTCGGCACCGCGACGATGCGGTCGACGACGTCCATGCCCTCGAGCACCTCGCCGAACACCGCGTAACCGGCACCGCCGATGCCGAAGTCGAGCCGGTGGTTGTCCTTCACGTTGACGAAGAACTGCGACTGCGCCGAGTTGGGGTCGTTCGTGCGCGCCATCGCCACGGTCCCGCGCGAGTTGCGCAGGCCGGCCGAAGCACCCAGCCGCGCCTCGTTGACGACCGGCGGCATCAGCGTCTCCTTGCGCTCGGTCATGTCGGGCAGGAAGCCGCCGCCCTGGACCATGAAGCCGGGGATCACCCGGTGGAACACGGTGCCGTCGAAGTGGCCCATGCGCACGTAGTTCAGGAAGTTCTTCACGGTGCGCGGCGTCTTGTCCTGGTGCAGGCCGATCTTGACGTTGCCCATCGAGGTCTCGAGCACGACGACGGGTCCGTTCGGGGTCGGACGCGGTGTCGGCTCGGGCGTCGCGACGGGCGGCGCAGGGGCCTGGGCGAGCAGGAACAGCAGCGGGAAGGCGAGCATGGGCGGGCCTCTCTATCGGGGGTTTGCTTGCCCTTCGCGGGCGTGCCTAGAATGCCCGCGGCCATGGTCCTCTTCAACTACTCGACCAAGGAGCTGACGGCCAAGGTCGTGTACTACGGGCCTGGCCTGTGCGGCAAGACGACCAACCTGCAGTGGGTCCACGAGCAGCTCCCCATCAAGAACAAGGGGAAGATGCTGTCGCTGGCCACCGAGGCCGACCGCACCCTGTTCTTCGACTTCCTGCCGATCGAGCTGGGCACGATCCGCGGCATGAAGACCCGCATCCAGCTCTACACGGTCCCTGGCCAGGTCTTCTACAACGCCACGAGGCGCATGGTGCTGAAGGGCGCCGACTGCGTGGTGTTCGTGGTCGACAGCCAGGAGCCGATGCTGGACGCCAACCTCGACGCCTTCGCCAACCTGCGCGAGAACCTCGAGGTCAACGAGATCGACCCGGACGAGATCCCGATCGTGCTGCAGTACAACAAGCGCGACCTGCCCAACGCGCTGCCGATCCCGGAGCTCGAGGCGAAGCTCAACCCGCAGGGCAAGTACCTGTGGTTCGAGGCCTCGGCCAAGTCCGGGGTCGGCGTCGAGGAGACGCTGAAGGGCGCAACGGGCCTGGTGTTCCGCACGCTGGCCGGCAAGTACGGCGGCGGCGAAGCCGCGCCGTCGCTGTCCCGCCCGGCGGCCCGCCCCCCGGCGGCCGCCGCGCCTGCGGCGCCGAAGCCGGCGGCGCCCGCCGCACCGACACCGGCGCCGCGCCCGGCCGCTCCGCCTCCGCCGCCTCCTCCCCCTCCGCCGCCCCCTCCGCCGCCACCGCCTACGCCGGTTCCGCCCTCGAGTTCGCCGCAGGTCGACGACCTGCTGAGTTCGCTGGACTCGACGGAGCCGGCCGTGCCGCTGGGCAACGTCGCCGAGCTCGGCGACGTGACGGCACCGTCGATGCCGATGGACGAGCTGGCCTACACGCCCGAGCCGGAGCTCTCGCTCGAGCCGATGGCCCCGGAGCCCGAGCCGGCCCCGATCCCGGTGGCCGACGAGCTCCCGTTCGTGCCCGAGCCCGAACCCGCGCCGGAGCCCGCGCCGGAGCTGGGGTTCGACGCCGGCCCCGCGATGGAACTTCCGCTCGAGCCCGCTCCGGCACCGGAGCCCGCGGAGCTGTCGCTCGACTCCCTCGGCGTCGAAGAGCTCGCGCCGCCCGCGGCGCCGCCCATCCCGCCGCCGGAGCCCGCCCGCGAGCCGGAGCCCGCCGAGCTGTCTCTGGACGCGCTCGGCGTCGAGGAGCCGCCGCCGGCTCCCGCGCCACCCGAGCCCCTCGTCCCCGAGCCGACCCCCGTGGAGTCGCCACGGTCCGAGCCGGCCACGGCGCCGGTGGGCGAGGTGGCGGTCAGCGTCGAGGTGCAGGACGGCCAGGCCGACGTGACGGTGCCGATCGAGATCGTCCTCGAGCCCGGCACCCGCACGCTCCGCCTGAACCTGCGCCTGAACCTGCAACTGAAGCTGAAGTAGCTTCAGTCCTTCTTCGTCGGGCCGTCGTCCCAGCCCACCCGCCGCCGGCGCGGGCTCTCGAGCAGGCTCGCGCGGGTCACCGCGTCGCGGCCGAAGCGGTCGACGAGGGCGTCGCGCACCCGCTCGGCCGGCGTCGCTTCGGCCGCCGCCGGCGCGAAGAGCCCGAGCTGGGCGACGCCGCCGAAGTGCGAGAGCGTGACGCCGAGCAGCCGCACCCTCCTGCGGCCGTGCACCTTCTGGAACAGCCGCCAGGCGACCGCGAAGATCGCGTCGCCCGAGTCGGTCGGCTGCGCGGCCGTCTCGGCGCGGGTCAGCGTCTCGAACTCCTCGTCGCGGTACTTGAGGGTCACGGTGCGGCCCTGCAGGCCGTGGCGGCGCAGGCGGCGCGCGACGTGGTCGGAGAGCTCGAGCAGCGTGCGGCGCAGCGTGTCGAGGTCGGCCACGTCTTCGCCGAAGGTGTGCTCGGCGCCCAGGCTCTTCGCTTCGCCGCGGTCGGCGATCACGGGGCGGTCGTCTTCGCCGCGGGCCAGCTTCTGCAGGTCGAAGCCGTGGCTGCCGAGCTTGCGCTCGAGGCGCCCGGTGTCGGCGCGGGCGAGGTCGCCGATGGTGTGGATGCCGAGCGGGATCAGCCGCTCCTCCATCTTCGGTCCCACGCCCCACAGCCGGCGCACCGGCAGCGGCGAGAGGAACGCGGCCTCGCCGCCCGGAGGCACGATCACCAGGCCGTCCGGCTTGCGCATGTCGGACGCGACCTTCGCGAGGAGCTTGCAGCTCGCGACGCCGACCGAGGCGGTGAGCTGCAGCCGCTCGTGGATGCGCTGCTTGAGCGCGGTCGCCAGGGCCTCGGCGCTGCCCGCGAAGGGGCGCAACGCGCCGCTGACGTCGAGGAACGCCTCGTCGATCGAGACCGGTTCGACCAGGTCGGTGAAGGTGCCGAGGATCTCCATCACCTGGTCCGACACGACGGAGTAGCGCTTCATGTCGGGCTGCACGTAGATGCCCTGGGGGCACAGGCGCCACGCCTCGCGGATCGGCTGCGCGGAGCGCACGCCGAAGCGGCGGGCCTCGTAGGAGCAGGTGGAGACGACGCCGCGGCCGGCGCCGCCCCTCGGGTCGGAACCGACGATCACCGGCTTGCCGCGCAGCTCCGGGCGGTCGCGCTGCTCGACCGCCGCGTAGAACGCGTCCATGTCGACGTGGAGGATGGTGCGGCTCACCGGAACGCTCCAGCATCTCACGCGGCGGCGCGCCCGCAGGTCCGGTCCGGCGGCGGGGCTGTCGGGAGCGGGCTAGTACCCGTGGCTCTTGCAGGTGCCGTGGCCGACGCAGGGGCTGCCCGGCTCCAGCACGCAGCGCTCGCCCATCGCGGGCGGCAGGCCGTACTGGTGGCCCGCGGCGCCGTGGACGTGGGGGTGGGCGTGGACCATCGGCAGGGCGATGCGGGCGACGGGCGCGGCGACGACCGGAGCGGCGACCGGAACCGCCGCGCCCAGCGCGGCCTCCAGCCTGCGCACGCGCGCCTCGAGCGCGGCGATGCGGTCCTCGGAGGAGGCGCCGACGGAGCCGCCGTCCTCGCGGCCGGAACGCGCCAGCTCCAGCGTCTCGGCGGCCAGTTGCCGCAGCCGTTCGTCGGAGAGCGTCACGCGCCACCTCCCGGCAGGTCCACCGCGTCGACGACGCCGATCACCGCGGCGTCCACGCCGGCGAGCCCCTTGCCCAGCGTCTGCATCGCCGCCTTGCCATCCTGCACCAGCAACACGCGGTCGCCGACGCCGGCGTCGACGCCGTCGATCGCCATCACGGTGCCGCCGCGGTCGCGGCCCTCGAGGTCGAGCGGCTGCACCAGCAGCAGCTTGGTGCCGTGGAGCTTCTCGTTCTTCTGGGTCGCGACGGCGGCGCCGACGACCCGCGCGAGCAGCATCAGGCTACTCCGCGTGCCACTCGTCGACGATGCCGACGATGGCCGCGTCGGTCGGCACGTCCTTCGGCAGGAACGGGTGGGCCGCCTCGCGCCCCTTCAGGTAGATGACGTGCTCGCCCGCGCCGGCGCCCACGCCGTCGATCGCGACGAGCGGCCTGCCGACCGGCGCGCGCTTCGCGTCGATCGGCTGCACCAGCAGCAGCTTGCTGCCGACGAGCGCCTCGTCCTTGCGGGTGGCGACGACGTTGCCGATCACGCGCGCGAGCAGCATCGCTGTCAGTCGACGAGGTCGACGGCGTCGACGACGCCGCAGATCGCCGCGTCGACCGGGGTGTCCTTGAGACCGCTGGCCATCCGCGCCGAGGAGCCGGAGACGACCAGCACGCGGTCGCCGACTCCCGCGTGCACGGTGTCGACGGCGATCACGTAGCCGGCCTCGTCCTTGCCGCGCGGATCGGTCGCGCGCACCACGAGCAGCTTGGCGCCGGACAGCTTCTCGTCCTTGCGCGTCGAGACCACCGTCCCGACCACGCGGCCCAGGATCAAGGGAGTGCTACTTCGAGGCGGCCTTGCCGATCGGCAGCACGTCCTCGAGGTTGCCGTGCGGCCGCGGGATCACGTGGACCGAAACCAGCTCGCCCACCCGGCGGGCGGCGGCAGCGCCGGCGTCGGTGGCGGCCTTCACGGCGGCCACGTCGCCGCGCACGATCGCGGTCACGTAGCCGGAGCCGATCTTCTCGTAGCCGATCAACTGGACCTTGGCCGCCTTCACCATCGCGTCGCTGGCTTCGATCATCGCCACCAGCCCGCGGGTCTCGATCAATCCGAGCGCTTCGCCCATGTCGTCCCTCTCGCCTGAAGGGCTGAATCTGACGCGCCGCCGCCCCGGAGTCAAGCCCGCCCCACCTACGAGCCGCGGGGCGCGGGCGGCGGGCCGTAGGCGCCCTTCGCGCGCAGCTCCGCGAGGCGCTCGACTTCGTCGTCGCTCAGCCGGCGGGCTCCGCCCAGGGCGCGCGCGTGGAGCGTCACCTTCGCGAACTGCTCGAGGATCTCCATCCGCTGCCAGGCCCGCTCCAGGCTGTCGCCCAGGGCCAGCGCGCCGTGGTTCTCGAGCAGCAGCGTCTGCGCGTCCTGGGCGGCGTCGCCGACGCGGGCGGCCAGTTCCTCCGTGCCCGGCGTCGCGTAGGGCACGATCGGGATCGGCCCCAGCGCGACCACCGCCTCGGGCAGCACGGCGACCTCGAGCGGCAGCCGCGCCGCCGCGAACGCCGTCGCCACCGGCGGGTGGGCGTGGACGATCGCGCCGACGTCGGGCCGCCGCGCGTAGACGACGGCGTGCATCCGCACCTCGGACGACACCCGCCACGGTCCCTCGCGCAGCGCGCGCCCGAACAGGTCGGTCTCGACCAGCATGTCGGCTCCGAGGAAGCCCTTGCTGACGCCGGCCGGGGTGACCAGCAGCCGGTCCGGCGCGAGGCGCAGCGAGAGGTTGCCCTCGCTGCCGCCGATCAGGCCGCGCTCGTAGAGGCGGCGGCCGTACTCGACGAGGGCGGCGCGGGGCTCCACGGCCGCGGCGTCAGGAGGCGCGGGCGCCGGCCTTGTCGCGGCAGGCGGGCGAGCAGAACCACTCCTCCTGGCCGCCGACGACGGCGCGCAGCGCCCGGCTCCGCGGCACGAAGGTGTTGCACACGCGGTCGCGGACCAGCGGCTCGGCCACGGCCGGCGGCGGCGGCGCGGCCGGCTTCGCGGCCGGCGGCGTGTTGCGGCGCAGGGCCTGGGCGATCAGGCGGCCGACGAAGCGCACCACCAGCAGCACCAGCACGAAGCGCAGGAAGGCCGCGAGGAATCCCATCTCTGGCGGGCAGTATGGCCCCCGCCTCCGGCGAGGGTCAATCCGGGCTTTACGCCGCACGCGGGCAGCACCAGAATGGGATCGGAACCATCCAGGGAGGGCCGCCATGATCCGCCTGAAGCGACTGCTGGTCCCGACCGACTTCTCGGACTCGGCCCGGCTGGCCCTGCGCTACGCGTGCTCGTTCGCCCAGGAGTACGAGGCCGAGCTGCTGCTCGTCCACGTGGTCGAGAACGTGGCGGTGGGTTACGCGAACGACCTGTTCCCGGTGCCGATGGCCGAGGTGGTGCAGGAGCTGACGAGCTACGCCCGGGCCGAGCTCGACTCGCTGGCGAAGGACGTCGAGGGCCAGGGCATCCGGGTGCGGGTGGTGCTGACCCAGGGCAAGCCGTCCGCGGAGATCCTGCGCCTGGCCGCCGAGGAGAAGGCCGACATGATCGTGCTCGGCACCCACGGCAAGGGCATGCTCGACCAGGCCATCTTCGGCTCCACCACCGAGCGGGTGGTGAGGAAGGCCCCTTGTCCGGTGCTCTCGGTCCGCGAGAGCGAACACGACTTCGTCTGATCGGGTGGCTGCGCCGGGAGTGAATCCCGGCGCAGACCCGCGGGGGCTACGTCGCCAACGGACGCTCCTCCGCCCCCGCACCCCCAGGGGCGGCCTACCAGTTCACGCCGCTCCACTTGACGAGGGCGCCGCCGACCGTAAAGCCGGCGCCGACGCTGGCCAGCACCAGCGTGTCGCCCGCCTTCAGCCGGCCTTCGTCGAGCGCCGTGCCGAGCGCCAGGGGGATGGTGCCCGCGGTGGTGTTGCCGTAGCGGTCGATGTTCTTGATCACCTTGTCGTCGGGCAGGCCGAGCCGCTGCTGGGCGGCGTCGATGATGCGGATGTTGGCCTGGTGGGCGACGAACAGGTCGACGTCGGCGCCGGAGAGCCCGTTGCGCTCGAGCACCCTGAGGCTGATCTCCGCCATCTTGCGCACGGCGAACTTGAAGACGTGACCGCCCTCCTGACGGACGAAGTGCAGCCGCTGGTCGACGGTCTCGCGGGTGGTCGGCCGCCGCGAGCCGCCGGCGACCATGTGCAGGTAGGGCTCGCCCGAGCCGTCGACCTCGTGGCTGAAGTCGAGGATGCCGGTGCCGTCGTCGCCGGGCTCGAGCAGCACCGCGCCCGCCCCGTCGCCGAACAGCACGCAGGTCGCGCGGTCCTGGAAGTCGAGGATCGAGGTCATCACGTCGGCGCCGACCACCAGCACCTTCCTGTGCGCGCCCGTCTCCACGAACTGCGCGCCCATCGTCAGCGCGTAGAGGAATCCGGAGCAGGCCGCCGACACGTCGAAGCCCCAGGCCTTCTTCGCGCCCAGCTTGTCCTGGAGCAGGCAGGCCGTGGCCGGGAACAGCATGTCCGGGGTGACCGTCGCGACGATGATCAGGTCCAGCTCGTCGGCGCCGATGCCGCGCTTGTGGAGCGCGTCGCGGCAGGCGTGGAGCGCGATCTCGCTGGTCGGCGTGCCCGGTTCGACGTAGTGGCGCTGGCGGATGCCGGTGCGGGTGCGGATCCACTCGTCGTTGGTGTCGACGAGCTTCTCGAGATCGGCGTTGGTCACGACCCGTGGCGGAACGTAGCGACCCAGGGCAGTGATCCGCGCGCGCACTTTCGACATTTCTTCTCCGACTCCCGGTTGGACGAGGGCGTATTGTCTCAAAAAGCCGGCTAGGGCTGGCGCTGGGCCGCCGCGCCGCTGCGGCCGGCACGGTACAGCAGCGCGCAGACCGCGGCGACGACGACGAGCCCCGCGGCCGTGCCGGCCGTGCCCGCCAGGTGGGCGAAGTCGCGCTCGGCGAAGCGCACGCTGGCGAGCCACGCCTCGAGCCCCGCGAACTGCGACTTCGCGGCGACGAGGAACGCGATGGCCACGCCGGCGAGCCCCTCGCCCGCGATCAGGCCCGAGGCCATCAGCACGCCGGGGTCGCCGTCCTTCGCCGGTCCGCCCCGGCGGGCGTCGACCAGCCGCCGCACGCAGCCGCCGACGTAGATCGGCGTCAGGCTGGCGAGCGGCAGGTAGAGTCCGACCGCGAACGGCAGCCCGGGCAGGCCGCCGAGCAGGCCGCACAGGGAGAACGCGCCGCCCACGCCGACGAGGCCCCACGGCAGCGCGCCGGAGAGCACGCCCTCGATCACGGTCTTCATCAGCGTCGCCTGCGGCGCCGGGAGCTCCGCGCTGCCGAAGCCGAACGCCTTGCCGAGCAGCAGCACTGTCGCCGCCACCGCCCAGCACGCGAAGGCGGCGCCGATCAACTGGCCCACCTGCTGCCGGGCGGGCGTCGCGCCGACGAGCTGGCCGGTCTTCAGGTCCTGCGAGATGTCGCCGGCCTTGGAGGCCGCGATGCAGACCACGGTGCCGACGGTGAGGATCGCCGCCCGCGCCGAGTCGTCCTGCCAGCCGAGCGCGACGAAGATGAGGGCGGTGCCGAGCAGCGTCACCAGCGTCATGCCCGAGGTCGGGTTCGACGACACGCCGATCAGGCCGACGATGCGCGAGCTGACCACGACGAAGGCGACGCCGAAGATCGCGACGCCGGTGGCCGCGACCAGGCGCTGGAAGAAGTTCATGTCGCCCGCGAACAGCCCCGGCACCAGCGCCAGCGTCGCGATCACGACCGCCGGCCCGGCAACCACCACCCAGCCGGGCACGTCGCGGTCGGTGCGGCTGCCGTCGCCCGCCGCTTCGGCGTCGCCGCGCAGGCCGCCGAGCACCGCCGCGAGCGAGCGGTACATCGTCGGCAACGACCGGATCACGGTGACGATGCCGGCCGCGGCCACCGCGCCCGCGCCGATGTAGCGCACGTAGCGCGACCAGATCTGGCCGGTGCTCATCTCGTGGATCGTCTTCGTCGCTTCCGGGAACAGCGGCGCGGTGAGCTGGTCGCCGACCAGCGCGATCAGCGGGATCAGCACCATCGCCGAGATCAGCGAGCCGGCCACCATCACCGCCGACTGCGTGTAGCCGAGGATGTAGCCGACCGCCAGCAGTGCCGGCGCGATCTCCAGCGTCAGCTCCGCCCTGGGCAGGAAGCCGACGTGCACGCCCAGCTCCGAGGAGACGAGCGAGAAACCGCCGATCAGCAGCTTGACCGCCGCCCCGAGCGCCAGCCCCTCGAAGATGAAGCGGCCGCCGGGCGCGCTCTCCGTGGTGGCCTTGAGCACCTCGGCGCAGGCGGTGCCCTCCGGGTAGGGCAGCTCGGCGGCGCTGCGCACGATCAGCAGCCGCCGCAGCGGCACCATCGCGCAGATGCCGAGGATGCCGCCGAGCCAGGCCAGGATCGCGACCTGGTGCAGCGGCGGCACCAGGCCCCACAGGAACAGCGCGGGGATCGTGAAGATGGTACCGGCCGCCAGCGACGAGCTGGCCGAGCCGATCGTCTGCGAGAGGTTGGCCTCGAGGATCACGCCGCCTTTCGCCGACAGCGCGCGGAACAGGGCCACGGTGAGCACCGCGATCGGGATCGAGGTCGACACCGTGAGCCCGACGCGCAGGCCGAGGTAGGCGTTGGCGGCGCCGAAGATCACGCCGAACGTGATGCCGGCGAGGATCGCCCGCAGCGTGAACTCGGGCAGGCCGTCGTGCTCGTGGGCGAGCGGGTTCGTCGCGGTGGCCATCTCGGGGTCCTCCCACCGCCGCGCGGCGCGCGGTGCGGCGCATGATATTCCCCGTCGCACGGGCCTGCTAGGCTGTCGGCGCCGGAGATGCCGATGAGATCGAAGCCCCATGCCCCACGCGCGGCTGCCGCCGGCCCGGAGAACGGCGGGAGTGCCGCTGCCGCTTCACCGGAGACGGCCGCCGACGTCGTGCGGATGATGGAGGAGCACTCGCCGTTCAACCGCTGGCTCGGCATCCGCGGCGTGCACGCCGAGCCGGGCCGGGTGACGATGGCGATCGACCCGCGCGCCGAGCACACCGGCGACCCGGTGCGCCCGGCGCTGCACGGGGGCGTGATCTCGGCGCTGGTCGACACCGCGGGCGGCGCGGCCGCGTGGACGGCGCTGCCGCCCGGCGAGACGGTGTCGACCGTCGACCTGCTGGTCGACTACCTCGAGCCGGGCCGCTTCGACGCGCCGCTCGTCGCCGAGGCCGAGCTGCTGCGCAAGGGCAACCGCGTGTGCCACGTGCGGGTCGTCGTCCGCCAGGGCGCGCGCCGGGTGGCCGAAGGCCGCGCCGTGTACAACATCCACCGCCGCCGCAAGGAGGAATAGTCCCGCCGATGCCCGTGTCCCTGCCGATGGCCGAGCCGCCCAAGCCGATGGTCCACTGCCTCGACTGCGCCCGCTGCTGCACCTACGTCGCGGTCGGCATCAACGCCCCGACCCGGCCCAAGCACGCGACCGAGATCCTCTGGTTCCTCTACCACGACAAGACGTCCGTCTACGTCGACGGCGACGGCGAGTGGTGCGTGCAGTTCGAGAGCCGCTGCCGCAACCTGCAGCCCGACAACCTGTGCGCGATCTACGGCGTGCGTCCCCACATCTGCCGCACGTTCGACGAGAACACCTGCGAGGTGAACTCGCAGGAGGGGACGAGCCACACCTTCCGCGCCCCCGAGGAGTTCCTCGCCTACCTGCAGCAGCACTACCCGCGGGTGTACCGCCAGATCGAACGCACGCACACCGTCGCCGAACACCGGCCGAAGCCGGTGGCGAGGGGCTGATCGCGGGAGCGCCCGGCTCGTGGTAGCGTGTCCGGCTGCTATGCATTCTTCCCGTGCCGCGGCCGCCCTGCTGGCCGCCGCGTTGCTCTCCGCCTGCGGCGGCGGGGGCGGAGCCTCGAGCCCGACCTCGCCGACCACGCCG
>JAANMW010000184.1_pt1 | contig 69622 bp, 57 predicted proteins | sample 7279671 | NCBI WGS metagenome assembly JAANMW01 (sample SAMN14094541, study PRJNA606508) | bioreactor metagenome | isolation source: A lab-scale SPAN reactor treating ammonium-rich wastewater day 247 | place: Ireland: Galway | collected 2017-09-19 | reverse complement strand
AGAGTGAACGACAGACAAACAAAAACAACGCTGACAGCAGACCGGGGGAATCCATCTTATTTTCTGCGCTCAGTGGTCTAAAGGATGGGGTCCACCTCATGGCGACGCCGGGCAGGAATTTCCCCATTGGCTGGCTCGTTGGCATTGTCGCTTTTGCCGGATTGGCATTAACCCCGAAGAATTCAAAAACTCCTCGCTGGACAAGCGAAAACCGCGGATTTAAGGTCAAATCGTATGAAGGCGATAAAACCCAATTCTGTCGCTCAATCTTATCGCGCAATGCCCCAGCAAAGATCGAACTTTATGAAGCTATCACAGACTATCTCCTCGGCCGCGACAATTATGCTCGCGGTATTCCTTGTATCATGCGCTAGTTCGGACAGCCGCCGCTCTGAGACTTCCGCTCCCATTATTGCGATTCTTGAGGCTGCAAAGCATTCGGACATCACACAGTTCAGAGAGGCATATTCCTTGCGTATCCGACAAGACTCTGAGCAGCAGGATTGGAGCAAGAATCTCCAAGAGGCACAGGCTACTCTGAGCGAGAAGTTCGGAGACTATCGGCTCAGCGACTTTGCATTTGCTTTCGCTGGTGATGACCAAAAGGGTAAGCTCGGCATATCCTTCAAGGGCGAGCAGCAGTTTGCCATCGCCATCGTGAAGGAAGATCTAGGTTGGAGGCTTGACGAGCGGTGACACAACGAGACGGCCTAACCAGCTTGCACGATTTTATGAAAAATAACGCGACACGACTTTTGATTATCACCGTCATCATCGGTGGAGTTTGCGGCTGTGTGCTTCGCCCGAAGGTTGAACCGACCGCATCTGCCGGTCCCACAAAGCATTCCGATGTTGGTTTTGATTGGTATATCGGAGAGGTGATGGTAGGTAGCACCCATCTTCCAACTACTAACTTTGTCATTCAACATTCCGATGTTGGTTTTGATTGGTATATCGGAAACGTGATGGTAGGTAGCACCCGATGGTCCAGCTATTAACTGATGAGTGTCAGGGCGCTGCAGATCAAAGCTAAGCAAGAACGCCTCGACAACTGGCGCACCCTGCAGGAGCTGGCAGGGATTATTTGAAGGCAACAAGCTCTTGGCGGAAAGCGACAAATCGGCTAAAGTTCAGCGCATGAAGAACGACCAGTCAGTGAGCATATTGGACCGGCTGCTCGAGCCGATCAGCCGCTCGCTCAATCCCGCCAGTGCAAAAGCCTTGGCCGAAATGGAATCAGATCCGGTCGCGGCGGAGCGCGTGTCGGCGCTGGCCGAGAAATGCAATGAAGGCACGCTGACAAAGGAAGAACAGCGCGAATACGAAACCTACGTTTACGCCGGAAATCTCATCGCCATCCTCAAAGCAAAAGCGCGTTTGTATCTCAAGCGTCACGCCACTTCGTGATGTCTCCGGCCCTCCGCGAGCAAGTGCGGCAACGTGCCGGCAATCGCTGCGAATACTGCCGCCTCCGCCAGCAACACGACGACTCGCATTCTTTCCACGTCGAGCACATCAATCCGCGCAAACACGGCGGCACGGATGATCTCGACAACCTCGCGCTCGCCTGCCACCAGTGCAATCTGCACAAGGGCACAAACCTGACGGGCCGCGATCCCGACACGAACGAAATTATCCGGTTGTTTGATCCGCGCCGCGACCGGTGGAGCGAACACTTCAGACACGCTGGCAATCGCATCGTTGGTTTGACCGCCGTGGGCCGAACAAGTTCCTGGGTGTTGCAGATGAATTCCGACGACCGTGTGGAACTGCGATCCGTCTTGCTGGAACTCGGCGAACTGGACTGACGCAACGCATCTCACCGGCGGGCAATCGTCCACCGCCACGGCCACGCGCCGCGGCGGGTTGGACCCGACGCCGGACAATCGGGAGAGGACAACGCCGCCACCCCGCCGGCATCCGGGACGGGTTGGCTCGTTATCCTTTGATGATGCCAGTTCATTTTAGGGTCACGCTTCCACCGGGCTATTCGTTCAATCCCCAATGCCGGTATCCCCGCGAAGCCGGAGTGCTCAGGCACCATGATAACAACTCGTTTGGCCAGAACGGTTGTCCGCCGGCTGGCCTTGGCTTCGGACTGGCCTGCGGGGGACTGTCCGGCTGCGGCTCAACCATTTTTGGAGAAAGTTCAGCGAAGGATTTAAGAACGGTTTTCGGTTTCATAGATGCTGATTGGTATTGTTATGCAGGAGTCATATCTAAGTGGTCTATGGCGGCTGGCGTGGACGTCTCCTCCGCGCAAATCTTCCGCTTCTCTTGTTTGCCCTCAAACATTGTCGCCTTCGGTGGAACTGCCCTTCACTGGGACCGGGCTTTGTTCGCCCCATTTCCAGCCGAGGACGAACGGATGATCCTCGCCGTGCTCGGCGATGTAGTTCTTGTGGTCGAGGAGGACGTCGCGAATGGCTTGCTTCGCGTAGGCGGCGCGCGCGCCGAGTTGCGGCAGACGGTCAATCACGTCCTGCACCAGATGAAAGCGGTCCATCTCGTTCAAGACCACCATGTCGAACGGCGTCGTGGTCGTGCCTTCCTCCTTGTAGCCGCGCACGTGGAGGTTTTTGTGGTTGGTGCGCCGGTAAGTCAGGCGATGGATGAGCCACGGATAACCGTGGAACGCGAACACGATGGGTTTGTCCTTGGTGAACAGTGTGTCGAAATCGTGGTCGCTCAAGCCGTGCGGATGTTCGCTCGGCGGTTGAAGTGTCATCAGGTTCACGACGTTGATGACGCGCACTTTCAGCTCGGGCAGGTGCTGGCGGATGAGGTTCACCGCCGCGAGGGTTTCCAGCGTGGGCACATCGCCGCAGCAGGCCATCACCACGTCCGGCTCGCCGCCCTGGTCGTTACTGGCCCATTCCCAGATGCCGGCGCCGGCGGCACAATGTTTGATGGCCTGGTCCATCGCCAGCCAAACCGGCGCGGGTTGTTTGCCGGCGACGACGACGTTCACGTAGTTTCGACTGCGCAGGCAATGGTCGGTGACCGAGAGCAGACAATTCGCATCGGGCGGCAGATAAACGCGCACGACCTCGGCCTTCTTGTTCACGACGTGATCAATGAAACCGGGGTCCTGATGTGAGAAACCGTTGTGGTCCTGCCGCCAGACGTGCGAACTGAGCAGGTAGTTGAGCGACGCGATGGGCCGCCGCCACGGAATGTGATTGCAGACCTTCAACCACTTGGCGTGCTGGTTGAACATCGAATCAATGAGGTGAATAAACGCCTCGTAGCAGGAGAAAAACCCGTGGCGTCCCGTGAGCAGGTAGCCTTCATACCAACCCTGGCACTGGTGCTCACTCAACATTTCCATCACGCGGCCATCGGGCGCGAGGTGGTCGTCGTAATCGAAACGCTCGCCCATCCAGGCGCGGTTCGTCACTTCGAGCGCATCCTGCCAGCGGTTGGAATTGTTTTCGTCGGGGCTGAACAGCCGGAAGTTTTTGCTCTCCAGGTTCAGCTTCATCACGTCGCGGAGGAATTTGCCCATGACGCGCGTGGCCTCGGCGTCGGTGGCCCCGGGCGTCTTCACCGCGACCGCGTATTTGCGGAAGTCGGGCAGACGTAGGTCGCGCAGGAGCAGGCCGCCGTTGGCGTGCGGATTGGCGCTCATCCGGCGCTCGCCCTTGGGCGCGATTTCGGCCAGCTCCGCTTTGAAGCGGCCGTTCTGGTCGAAGAGTTCCTCCGGCTTGTAGCTCTTCATCCATTGCTCGAGGATTTTGATGTGCCCGGGCTTCTCGTGCATTTCGCCCATCGGCACTTGATGCGAACGCCAAGAATTCTCGGCGCGCTTGCCGTCAATTTCCTTCGGACACGTCCAGCCTTTCGGCGAGCGCAGAACAATCATCGGCCAGCGCGGGCGCTCGACACTGCTGGTCCCGCCGGCGCGCGCGATGCTTTGGACGCGCTGAATCTCGCCGACCGCCTGGTCCAGCGCCGCGGCCATGAGCTGGTGCATCGTCGTCGGATCACTGCCTTCGACGAAGATCGGGGTGTAGCCGTAACCGCGGAAAAGCTGATCCAGTTCCTCATGGCTGATGCGCGCGAGCACGCAGGGGTTCGCAATCTTGTAGCCGTTGAGGTGCAGGATCGGCAGCACGGCACCATCCTTGGCGGGGTTGAGAAATTTATTCGAGTGCCAGCTCGTGGCCAACGGGCCGGTCTCCGCTTCGCCGTCGCCGACGACGGCGGCCACGATGAGGTCCGGGTTATCGAACGCCGCGCCGTAAGCGTGACTCAGAGCGTAACCCAACTCGCCGCCTTCATGAATTGAACCGGGCGTTTCGGGCGCAACGTGACTCGGGATGCCGCCCGGGAACGAGAACTGTTTGAACAGCTTCTTCATCCCTTCCTCGTCCTGCGAGATGTTCGGGTAAACCTCGCTGTAGGTGCCTTCGAGCCAGGTGTTGGCCACGATGCCCGGCCCGCCGTGACCGGGGCCGATGATGTAAATCATGTTCACGTCGCGCTGCTTGATGACGCGATTGAGATGCACGTAGATGAAGTTCAAGCCCGGCGTTGTGCCCCAATGGCCGACCAGGCGCGGCTTCACGTGCTCTTTCTTGAGCGGCTCTTTGAGGAGGGGATTGTCGAAGAGATAGGTCTGACCGACGGCGAGATAATTCGCCGCGCGCCACCAGGCGTCCATCTTGCGAAGGAGGTCGGCGTCGAGCGGACCGTTTGCGGGCGGGGCCGCGTCCCGGGCAGTTGGCGCACGACCGTTGTCGGCGATGCTTGACTTCGGCGTTAGGTTGCCGCTGACGCGGCTGCGGGATTCGGCAGAGGTCTTCATGACGTGTTGTTCTTTTGTTTTGGTTTAATTGATTGGTTGAGTTGGTTAAAAACGTGTAGTGCTCGCTCAGGCGGCCAGCAAGGTTTCGACTTTGGTTCGGGCGAATTGTTCGAGCTTGCGCGTGTCGGCGTTAAACTTGCGAATACCTTCGCTCAACTTGTCGCTGGCCATGGCGTCTTCGTTGTGCATCCAGCGGAAGTTTTTTTCGTCCAGGTGAATCTTCTTCTCGTGGAAGGCGCGGGCGGTTTCGGCACTCAGGCAGCGGGTGACCTCGCCGGGGGTTTTCTCCATTTGCGCGAGCAGGTCCGGGCTGATGGTCAGCAGGTCGCAGCCGGCGAGGCGGACGATTTGTTCGACCTTGCGGAAGCTCGCGCCCATGACCTGGGTTTGGTAGCCGAATTTCTTGAAGTAATTGTAAATGCGGGTGACGGAGGCCACTCCCGGATCCTGGTCGGGCGGAATGTCCGCGCCGCGTTCCTTCCGGTACCAATCGTAGATGCGCCCGACGAACGGCGAAATCAAAGTGACGCCGGCCTCGGCACAGGCCACCGCCTGGGCGAAGCTGAAAAGCAACGTCAGATTGCAGTGAATGCCCTCGCGTTCGAGCTGCTCGGCGGCGCGGATGCCTTCCCAGGTGCTGGCCATTTTGATGAGGACGCGTTCGCGGGTGATGCCCGCATGTTCGTACAGCGCCATGAGCCGGTGAGCCTTGGCCACGGTTCCTTTGGTGTCGAAACTGAGCGCGGCGTCCACCTCGGTGGAAACGCGACCGGGAACAATCTTCAGAATTTCGCAGCCGAAATTGACCATCAGCTTGTCCATGCCGGCCTCGCGGCGGGCCGGCTGATCGCCGGGAGACTTCAACGCATACTGGATGGCGTCGTCCAGCAGCCCGGCATACTCAGGTTTCTGGGCCGCCAGATAGATGAGCGACGGGTTGGTCGTTGCGTCCTGGGGTTTGTGTTGGTTGATGGCGGCGATGTCGCCGGTGTCGGCCACGACGATGGTGTGGCGCTTCAGGGATTCGAGAAGATTCATGGGAGGCCTTTCAGTATGTTGGGTGGTTTATGTGATCAGGGTCGGACAAATGTCATTTGGCCGGGGTCAGTCGCTTTGGAGCCGATAGCGCGGCGGTTGGCCGCGAGATGTTCGAGCAACAGATAGATCGTCTCCGCGGAATCAGACACGCCAATGGCGGCGGCAATCTGCTCCGCCGTTTGCGGCCTCGTGGAAAGCGCGCGGAGTGCCTTTCCTTGCAACGTGAGAATCGAAGCCGCGGCTTTCTTGCCCGCCTCGACCCCGGGTTGATGATAGGCGTTGATGCCCACCAGGCTGGCATACAGCCCGACGGCGCGCTCGAACAGCGCGACCAGCCCGCCCACCGTCCGGGCTTCAACCCGCGGGATGGTAATCGTGAGCGACTCGCGGTCGTTCTCGAACAGCGCCTCGCGCGTGCCGAGGAGGAAGCCGTGCAGGTAATCGCCCGCCTTCACGCCCGGCTCAACCTCCAGCACCGAGCCGCCCGATTCGAGCACGCGGATGAACACCACAAAAAAATTATGCACGCCTTCGCGCAATTGCTGGACGTAGGCGTGTTGATCGGTCGAGCCTTTGTTGCCATAGACCGACAAACCCTGGTCCACGCGCTGGCCCCGCAAGTCCAGCCGCTTGCCGAGGGACTCCATGACCAGTTGCTGGAGGTAGCGGCTGAAAAGGAGCAGCCGATCCTTGTAAGGCAGCACCACCATATCCTTCTGTCCCTTGCCGCCGGTGGCGTGATGCCACATGAGAGCCAGCAGCGCGGCGGGATTGCGCTTCACGTCAGGTTGTCGGGTCGCTTCGTCACAGGCCGCAGCGCCGGCAAGCAAGCCGTCAATGTCCAGCCCCTGCAAGGCCGCCGGAAGCAAACCGACGGCGGACAGTTCGCTGGTCCGGCCACCGATCCAGTCGAACATCGGGAAGCGAGCGAGCCAGCCTTGGGCAATCGCCGTTTTGTCCATTTGCGAACCCGGCATGGTGATGGCCACGGCATGAGGCGTGAATTCCAGACCAGCGGCTTTGTAAGCCTCGGCCACCAGCAACATGCTGTTGCGCGTCTCGGGCGTGCCGCCGCTCTTGGACGTGACCAGGCAAAGCGTCTCTCCAAGCTGCCCGGCCAGTGATTGGAGCGTTCGCGCAATGCCGTCCGGGTCGGTGTTGTCCACGAAGTCAACGCGCATCCGATCCGTGGCCGGATTGCCAAGGGCGTCGGCCACAAACATCGGACCCAGCGCGGAACCACCGATGCCGATTACCAGCACGCGGGTGAATCGAAGCGCCGTGGGCGGGTGGATGGCGCCGGAGTGAACTTCCGCCGCGAACTTTTTGATGCCGGCGATGGTCGCTTGGATCTCGGCGGTGATCTCCGGCTTTGGCGCGCGATCCGGCGCCCGCAACCAGTAATGGCCGACCATGCGTTTCTCATCCGGGTTGGCGATGGCGCCGCGCTCCAGGGCGTCCATGGCCTCGAAAGCGCGTTGCATCTCCGGGGCCATCCGCTCCACGAATCCGTCGTCGAACCGCATCCGGCTCACGTCGAGGGTTAATTCGATTGCGGGGATTCGGCAAAGGTATTGCCGGTGCCGTTTCCAAAGTTCCGCTGCGGTCATGGGGATTTTTCCTTTCTCAACTCGCGAACCAGGCGCACTTGTTCTTTGGCGGCTTCAATGATGCGCTCGGGGGTAAAACCAAACTTGGTCTGCAATTCCTTCAACGGCGCGGAGGCGCCGAAGGTGTTCATGCCAATTATGCGCCCGGTGCTGCCCACGTATCGTTCCCAACCAAACTCCGACGCCTGCTCGACGGACACCCGCCGGATTCTCGGCGCTCAACTCGCCTGTGCCCTCGAACGTCAGCCGCGTTTTGCATGACGGGCCGAGGTCAGCCGAGCCGCCGAGGAGCCAAGGCATGTTGCGCGCAATAGCGTTGAGCACCTGGCCGGAGGCCTCGCGCGTGGCGAGGCCCTTGGCGCTGGCGGGGAACGTGGGCAGACCGTGATCCCAGCCGTCTGGCAACTCGCGCCGCAACATCCGCCTGCCCTGCTCGGCCAGTTCGGGATACTTGCGACGATAGTCCTCGAACAACCCCTTCCACTCGTCGTGCAACTTCTCTCCACGCGCACCGATGCCGGCCTGGAAGTGTTCGCGCACGCCGTCGGGCACTAGGAATTTTGAGTCCTCGGGCCAGCCGTAGTTTCGCTTCGTCGCACGAATCTCTTCCTCGCCCAACGGCTCGCCATGCGCCGCGCTGGTATCTTGTTTGGTCGGCGCGCCGTAGGCGATGTGGCTGTCCACGATGATCAACGTGGGGCGGTCGTCGGTTTTTTGAAACGTGGTGAACGCGCGCGACAGCATGTCCAGATCGTTGGCATCGCCGACGCGGAGGATATTCCAACCATAGCCGAGAAAGCGCGTGGCGACGTCTTCGGTGAAGGTCAGCGCGGTGTTGCCTTCGATGGTGATGCGGTTGTTGTCGTAAATCCAACACAGGTTCGAGAGTTTGAGATGGCCCGCCAACGACGCGGCTTCGCCGGAGAGGCCTTCCATCATGCAACCGTCGCCGCACAAGGCATAGACATCATGATTGAACAATTCGAAGCCGGGACGATTGAAGTACGCCGCCTTCCAGCGGGCCGCGATGGCCATTCCCACGCTCATGGCCACACCCTGGGCCAGTGGACCGGTCGTCGCCTCGACGCCGGACGTCCACCGGTATTCGGGATGACCCGGACATCGGCTGCCGAGCTGCCGGAATTTCTTCAGGTCGTCGAGCGAAACGGACAGCTTGCCCAGCGTTTCGTACTTGGGATTCACCGCTTTCACGCCCGTCAGGTGCAGCAACGAATACAACAGTGTCGAAGCGTGCCCGACCGACAACACGAAGCGGTCGCGATTCGGCCAGATCGGGTGTTCGGGATCGAACCGCAGGAATCGCTGCCACAGACAGTACGCCACGGGCGCCATCCCCATGGGCGTGCCGGGATGGCCGGAGTTGGCCTGCTGGACGGCATCCATGCACAACGTGCGGATCGTGTTGATGGCCAGTTGAACCGTGTTCCCGTCTGTCATTGGCATTCGCCTTGGATCAACCAACTCTTCTTTTAGACCAACGCCTCCATGGTCGGTGGCAACATCCATTTTCATGATCTTCCTTTCGCTTTTGTGGCTTCCCTCAGCCGACGCATGGCCGTTTCGATCCCCTGACGGGCCCCAAAGATCGAGGTCCCGGCCACTAAAACGTTCGCGCCCGCTGCTACGCCGAGCGGAGCCGTGGTCTCATCAATCCCGCCATCCAGTTCGAGTTCACATTCTGGCCGCACTTGCTGAATAATGCGCCGAACGCGTTGGATTTTCGCCAAAGTCGAGTGGAGAAAGTGTTGATGCCCGAAGCCAGGGTTCACGGTCGGTTCTTGTTCATGCTTTCGAATGCAAATCGCATACGAGACATGAGCTATGCAGCACGGATGCCAGCCAGCCAGTAAACTCGTAAAGTGGTGGAGCTCCGTGCTTAACAGCAAAGAGGGTACTCGCGGGAAGGCACTCGAAAGTTCGAGTTTCCGAAATCTCGAAGAAGGAGCGTTGGTTCAAGGAAGTGCCTTGCAATTGCGAGGTCCGCCCCATGCGGAAGATCGCTCGGAAGACCGCGAACCACGCCAACCACGCGAACATTTTTGAACCGCTGATGAACGCTGATGCCGGAGCGCCGGTCTCCGACCCGGCATGACGCAACCGCGAAAGACGCACTTGTCGCGCCGAAGCTGGCGAAGGCGGAAACCACGCGAAACAGTTTCATCCGTCCTCCCGCCCATAGGCGCGGCGGGATTCGGTATGGCCAAAACAACGAGAATCGCGCAATCTTGCCCGATGAAGATCACCAAAGACGTCCGCAAATACGCCGCCGAACAAGGCAGCGCCGAGGAAGAGGCGCTCAAACGCGGTATGGAAGAAAAGTCCCGCGAGTTCACCGAGAAGGGCAGCGAGCTTTACGCGAAAACGTGACTCCTAGACGGAGGAAAAACATGAACGACCAAATCCTCAGCGGTTATCTACAAGACTTCAGCGAACAGCACGGAGTCGAAAAGCTGTCGCCCCAGGACTTGTTTTCCCGGTTCGTAACTTATTGCGTCGTCTCCAAACAAGCCGGAGCTCCTACCTCGCTCGACGACCTTGATGTGGACGGCGGTCAAGACACAGGCATTGACGCGATTGCCGTCATCATCAACGACCGCGTCGTGAGCGATAGAGAGGCGGTTGATTACTTCCGGGCATCCGGGCGAATCGAAGTGGATTTCTTGTTCATCCAGTCAAAGACCTCGGCAAAATTTGATTCTGGGGACATCGGCAATTTCATCTTCGGCGTGCGAAATTTTTTCAGCGCGAACCCGACTGTGCAGGCGAACGACGAAGTTGCCGCATACCGAGAACTGAAGGACTACATCTATAAAAACTCCATCCATCTGAAGCGCCCACCCGTTTGCCGCCTGTTCTACGCTTCAACCGGCAAATGGACTAACGACGACCACTTGACGGGTCGAGTCAATCTCGACATTGAGGAATTGAAGAAGACGGGTCTGTTCCATGAAGTTCGATTCCAGCCGCTGGATGCGGAACGACTAAAAACTATCTACCGAGAGCTCCGGCAGCGTGTGGAGAAGGAAGTGGTTTTTGAGAAGCACACGATTCTTCCAAAAATCGACCGCGTCGAGGAGGCCTACTTGGGAATTTTGCCTTGTTCCGAGTTCTTCAAACTGATTACCGACGAGGATGGGGAAATTCAGAAAAGCCTTTTCTACGACAACGTGCGCGATTTTCAGGGAAGCAACCCGGTCAATTCCGAAATTACCGCCACGCTTAATTCATCCGACACGGCTGGCAATTTTGTTCTGCTGAACAACGGCATCACTATCGTTGCCAAAACCATTGGGAAGGTGGCGGCCTCATTTCGCATTAGCGACTATCAGATTGTAAACGGATGCCAGACGAGCCACGTCCTGCACATGAACAGGGCGAAACTTAGCGCAAACGGCGCGAACGTGTTCGTCCCGGTGAAAATTATCGTCACGAGCGACCCAGACGTCACCAACCAGATTATCAAGGCCACCAACCGGCAGACGGAGGTTAAGCTCGAAGCGTTTGAATCTTTGACCCCGTTTCACAGGACATTGGAGGAGTTCTACGCCTCGTTTGGGAAAGACGCATCCAAGCGCCTCTACTACGAGCGCCGTTCAAAGCAGTATGCCAACACACCGATTAAGCCCACATCCATCATCTCACTGGCAGCACAGGCGAAATCGTTCCTCGGAATGTTCTTGAACGAACCTCACAGCACTCACCGCTACTATGGTGAGATTCTTGAGACGAACCGTGACCGGCTTTTCCTGGAACAGCATTCTCCCTTTCCATATTACGCAGCCGGTTTGGCCCTCAGCAGAATCGAGGATTTGTTCCGCGCGCGGGAACTGCCTCTGATGCTTCGCCGCTTTAAGCATCACCTTCTGCTACTTTTCCGATTGGCGCTCGGGCCGGGTGAACACCCGCCGTTGAAAGCGCATGGAGCGGAAGACTACGCCAAAAAGCTTTGCGCGGTTTTGTGGGATGAGAAAAAGGCCCTCGCGCAATTCAGGGACTGCGTCCATCAACTCCAAGCACGGCTACAGACTTTCGATGGAGACAAACATTTGGCGGACAGACTCCGTGCATTCACCGCGCACTTGATGCCGAGCAACAAGCAACGGCCTCGCGGAGTCGTGAAGGTTTGGAATCTTGACCGTGCCTTCGGTTTCGTCAGGGCGGACGACGGAACGGACATTTTCGTCCACTACACAGCAATACGGGAAACGATTCACAAATACCTTCGTGAAGGTGAGAAAGTGGAGTTTGACGTGGTTCAAACAGAGCGCGGGCCACAGGCGCGAGACCTTCGCATTCTCCCGAAGTCGTGATGAAAACCCTCGACGCTACCCACAAAACGCGGAGCAACACGCTTGACTGGCGCGGCCAGTTCACGCCGGAGTTCATCGCACGAGGTTTACGCGAGGCTGTTAGCCAGATAATCTCAGTTCAGAGTTCGTGACAACAGCCGCCATCCATCCGAACGTCATTGCCGGTGAAGCGCCAGCGCTTTCGCCATTTGCATCAGCATCGCCGTCCGACTTGGACAAGCAGCACGAGTTGGGGCAGTTCCTGACGCCGAATCCGGTCGCGGAGTTCATGGCGTCGCTGTTCGAGATTCCCCGGAGCGAAGTGCATTTGCTCGATGCCGGGGCTGGTGCGGGCGCGCTGTCCGCCGCACTGGTCGGACGGCTGTGTCGCGAGCCGCGAAAGCCCAAACGGATTTCCATCACGGCTTACGAGATTGACGCGGCGCAGATTGAACCGTTGCGGGCCAGGCTCGACGGTTGCCGCCGTGACTGCGAGCGCGCCGGTATTTCATTTTCCGCCACGGTCTTGAACGAGGATTTCATCGCCGCCGCCGTGCCAATGGTGCGGGGCGATTTGTTCACTTTGGAATCACCGCGCTTCAACGTCGCCATCATCAATCCGCCCTACCGCAAAATCCGCAGTGATTCTTCAACGCGGTTGGCGCTGCGGTCAGCGGGCATCGAGGCGAGCAATCTTTATGCGGGATTTGTGGCGCTCATCACCCGGTTGCTGGACAAGGGCGGCGAGTTGGTGGCCATCACGCCGCGCAGCTTTTGCAACGGGCCTTACTTCAAACCGTTTCGGAAAGACTTGCTGGAAGCGATGTCGCTGCGGCGGCTGCACGTCTTCGAATCGCGTTCCGCCGCGTTCAGTGGGGACGCGGTGTTGCAGGAGAACATCATCTTTCACGCGGTGAAAGGCGCGCCCAGGCCGGAACGGGTCATCATTTCCAGCAGCAGCAGTGGCGCGTCCGGTAGTCCAGTCGCTGAACGCGAGGTCGAATATCGCGAGGTCGTCTCGCCGGATGACGCAGAGCAGTTCATTCATCTGGTTGAAGGTGACGCGCAAGGCAGCGCGCGAGCGGTCATGAGCGGGCTTTCCGCCTCTTTGCCGAAATTGGGCTTGTCCGTTTCGACGGGGCGCGTGGTGGATTTCCGGGCCAAGGAATTTCTGCGCCAGCAGCCCGAACACGACACCGCGCCGTTGATTTATCCCTGCCACTTCAATGGCGGCTTCGTGCATTGGCCAAAGGAGAAGGCGCGCAAGCCAAACGCCATCGTGAGCAACGAACAGACGCGTGAACTGCTTGTGCCCGCCGGAGTTTATGTGCTGGTGAAGCGATTCACGGCGAAAGAGGAACGAAAGCGCATCGTGGCCTGCATCTATGACCCGCACCAGATTCACGCGCCGCTCGTCGGCTTCGAGAATCATCTGAATTACTTCCACGTCAACGGCCACGGCTTGACGATGACGCTGGCGAAGGGCCTGGCTGCGTTCTTGAACTCGACGGTCGTGGATGTCTATTTCCGGCAGTTCAACGGGCACACACAAGTGAACGCGACCGACCTGCGCAGTCTGAATTATCCAACGAAAGCCGAACTGGAAAAGCTAGGCCGCAGAATCACCGACCCCGGAATGCAGCAAGAGGAACTCGACGCTTTAGTAGAGGAGGAACATTTCTGATGGCGAAGGTGAAGCAATCGGAACGGGAGAAGAAACTGAGAGGCGCGGTGGAAATCTTGCGCTCGCTTGGCTTCGCGCCGAAGCAAAGTAACGAAGTGGCGGGCTACACGTTGCTGGCGTGTCTCGACTTGAAACCCGGCCAGTCCTGGAGTGAAGCCGCCGCGCCGTTACGCGGAATCACGCCCGTCATTGACTTCGTGGCGACGGCGTATGGCATCCGCTACGCGCCAAACACCCGAGAAACCATCCGTGACGAAGCCGTGAAATACTTTGTCGAGGCCGGTTTGCTACTTCGCAATCCTGACGACCCGGCGCGACCAACGAACAGCGGCAAGACGGTCTATCAGATTGAACCTCACGCGCTGGAACTGGCCCGGGCATACGATGCGCTGGAATGGAGCGGCAAGCTGAAAGCGTATCTGGCAAGCCGCGACCGCATCCGCAAGGAACTGGAACGCGACCGCAAACTGGCCCGCATCCCGGTGAAGCTCCCGTCCGGCGAAACCGTGACCATTTCACCCGGCGGACAAAATCCGCTCATCAAAACAGTCATCGAAGAATTCTGCCCGCGCTTCGTGGCAGGCGGGACTGTGATTTACATCGGCGATGCGGAGGACAAGTTCCTTCATCTCGACGTGGAATACCTGCAACGGCTCGGAGTCACGATTCCCGCGCCGGCAAAAATGCCGGACGTGGTTGTTCTCGATACGCGCCGCAACTGGTTGTTGCTCATTGAAGCCGTGACCAGTGCTGGGCCGGTGGACCGCAAGCGGCGGAGAGAGTTGAAGGACTTGTTTGCAGGCTGCAAAGCGGGTTTGGTGTTTGTAACTGCATTTGCCAACCGCGAGGCGATGCGGAGCTTTCTCACGCAGCTTTCGTGGGAGACGGAAGTTTGGATCGCCGAAGACCCGGACCATTTGATTCATTTCAACGGTGAACGATTTCTCGGCCCTTATCCGGACGTGTTGCCGCAAAGTTGATTTGATCGGTTCGCCAGTCGGTGTTTATCTGCGCTTGAAATTCTTTGCGCCTCCGCGTCTTCCGCCTTCATCGCATTTCGGCGCGACAGGTTGCGTTGAAAAGAATCAGCGGTTGAACCGGGTTTTAATTGTGCGGAGACCCGATTTGCCTGCTGGTGGATGAAGTGTCATGCGCGTCCCTTTCATCAATGCTGACCGGGCCCGGCCTTTTTCGCGCCCGGCATCGTCGCGTAACGGCCTTCGATTGCCATGAGCTTCTCCAGCCGCCGTTGATGCCGGTCTTCACCGGTGTATTTCGCGGCAAGGAAGGCGCGCACCAATTCCAACGCGACCGATTCGCCGATGACCCGCCCGCCCAGCACGAGCACGTTCATGTCATCGTGCTCGACGCCCTGGTGCGCCGAGTAATGGTCGTGGCAAAGACCGGCCCGGACACCGGGAATCTTGTTCGCGGCCACCGACGCACCGACGCCGCTGCCGCAAATCACGATGCCACGTTCCGCCTTCCCTTCGCGCACCGCCAGCCCCACGGCTTCCGCGTAGTCCGGATAGTCCACCGACTTCGCGCTGTTGGTGCCCAAATCGAGCACGTCTTGTTTCCACTCCCGCAAGCGTGCCTTGACCCACTCTTTAAGTTCAAAGCCCGCGTGATCCGCTCCGATGGCAATTCTCATTTAACTCTCCCCTTCACCCGCAAGGCCTCGCGGGCCATCATCCGTTCCTCGTCGGTCGGCACGACCAGCACCGTCACCTTTGAATCGTCCGTTGACACGCGACACACTTCCTCGAACCCGCGCGCGTCGCGGTTGCGTTGATCGTCGAGTTGGATGCCCATGCAATCCAGGCCCTGCAACGCCATGGCGCGCACCATCGCGCTGCCTTGACCGACGCCGCCGGTGAACACCACGGCGTCGCATCCGCCCAGCGCAGCGACGTATGCGCCGATGTATTTGCGCAACCGGTAACAGTACGCCTTCAACGCGATCAATGCGCGCGGCGCGCCGGCGTCCGCCGCCTTGAGGATTTCGCGCATGTCGCTGGAAATGCCGGACAACCCGAGCAGTCCGCTCTTCGTGTTGATCAGTTCATCAACCTGCGGCCCGGTGAGTCCCTCGGTGCGTTCGAGGAACGTGACCACGCCGGCATCCAGGTCACCGCAGCGCGTGCCCATGATCAACCCTTCGACCGGCGTGAACCCCATCGTTGTGTCCACCGACCGTCCGCGGTCCACGGCGCACAACGACGCGCCATTGCCGAGATGACAGCTTACGATCTTGAGTTCATCCAGCCGTCGTCCGAGGAATTCGGCCGCACGCAGGCAGACGTACGAGTGCGACAGGCCGTGAAAGCCGTACCGGCGCACCGCCTTCTTCTCGTAAAACTCGTACGGCAGGCCATAGAGATACGCGTGCGGCGGAAGCGTATGATGAAACGCCGTGTCGAACACCGCTACTTGCGGCACGCCCGGCAACCGCCGGCGCATCTCGCGAATGCCGGCGAGGTTGACCGGATTGTGCAACGGGGCGAGGGGACTGAGTTTTTCCAATTCGCGCAGCACTTCGTCGGTGATCACCGTCGCCTCGGTGAATTTTTCGCCGCCGTGAACAACGCGATGCGCGACGACACTGATTTCCGATGAGTCGCCCAGCGCGCCGACCATCGCGGCAAACGCCTCCGCATATCCGCCCGTCGGCAATCCACGCTTGACCTCTCCCTTCGGACCGCTGTGGCAGTGCCGCGTGCCTTCCAAGCTGATGCGTTCAACCTGGCCACGCGCATTTCGAGTCTCGTCCTCGGTATCGTAAAACGTGTATTTGAGCGATGATGACCCGCAATTGATGACCAGTATCTTCTCTGGCGGATCTGCCTTAAGGAAACTCTTAATGTCGGGCTGGGTTTTCATGGATGCGCAAGGCGATTCGATCGTTTGGTCGCTTTCAGGTCTGTGCTTCAATGCACAGCTTTCAGGGTTCGGGTGCCGGCCGTTATTCCTGCCATGCGCTCCGAGGAAGCAGTCAGTTCACGCAACCGCTCGAAAAGCGAGGGCTTGAGCATCTCCTCCGTGCAGCGCCAGCGCCAATTGCCAGTGGCGACGCCAGGCACGTTCATTCGGCCCTCGACACCCAGATTCAACAAGTCCTGCAGCGGAGCGATCGCGAGCCCGGACTTCGAAGACCACACCGACCGGATAAAGTCCCAGGCGACCTCACCCGTTCCGACGCTGGCCGTCCCCGCATAGCTCCTGGCGGCCTGGCGAACATTCTCCGGCAGCGATTCAAACCAAGCCCGAGTGGTGGTATTGTCGTGCGTCCCCGTGTAGGCGACGGTGTTCGGGAAGTAGTTGTGGGGGAGATGCGGATTACCGGGATTGCCATCGAAGCCAAACTGGAACACTCGGGTTCCCGGCAACTCGAACTGATCGCGAAGCGCAACCACATCGGGCGTGATAATGCCAAGGTCTTCGGCAATGAAAGGCAGATGGCCCAACTCCGCCCGGACGGCCTCGAAGAAAGCAGCGCCCGGGCCGGGAACCCAATGCCCGGGTTCAGCGGTTTGAGCAGTCGGGGGAACGTGCCAGGCGGCGCAAAACGCCCGGAAATGGTCGAGCCGAATCAGGTCCACATGGGCCAGCAACGATTTCAGCCGGTCAATGCACCAGCGATAACCGGTGCGGCGAAGAGTCTGCCAGTCATACACCGGGTTGCCCCAGAGCTGTCCTGTGGCACTGAAATAGTCCGGAGGAACGCCGGCCACGAACCGGGGCCGGAGATTGGCATCGAGCTGGAAGCACTCGGGGTTGGCCCAAACATCGCTCGAATCGAGCGACACGAAGAAAGGCAGATCGCCGATCAGGAACACGCCGCGTTCGTGGGCATATTCCTTCAAGCGGTTCCCCTGGCGGGACAACAAGAACTGCCCAAACCGGCTTGCGGAGATCTCGTCGGCCAGATCGCGGCGGGCGCTCGCCAGGGCCGAAGGATTGCGCTTGAGCAAGTCCTCCGGCCAGTCGAGGAGATAAGCGCCTCCCAAGCGCGCCTTCAACGCGCGGAACAGAGCATAGTCGTCCAGCCAATGGGCCTCTTCCGAACAGAATCGCTCGAACTCTTCCCATAGCTGCGAGTGCGCGGAGGGTTCAAAATTGCGCCAAGCCTGGTCGAGCAACCGGTGCTTGAAAGCGATGACCGCGTCGAAATCAACCGCGCTCTTTGGGAGGCGCCGGCCCGCTTCACAATCGCTTGGGCGGAGCAGTCCGTCCTCGATCAGAAGGTCCGGGCTGACCAGCAGTGTATTGCCCGCAAAAGAGGACAGGCATGAGTAGGGCGAGTTGCCACATCCAGTGGGCCCCAACGGCAGCGCCTGCCACCACATCTGGCCGGCATTGTGGATCCGGTCCACCCACGCAAAGGCGGCCGGCCCCATGTCCCCAATGCCGTACGGCGACGGCAGCGACGTCACATGCGTCAGCACCCCGGAGCTACGGCGCTCGGGCGTGAATGGAGGAAGCGCGGCTTGATGTTCGGGATTGTTCATACTCACAACAATGGTAGGGTCATTGTGCCGTGTAATTGATAATGCCGAGTTGAAGGAGCGATTCCTGATATTTTCAAGGCATCACGCCTTTTCTTATCTTTGCAACCCGGCATTATCTGGCAGCGTCGTTTGGTCGCGCCTGAACGGCAGGCGTTTTCAACCTCGGCGACAGCCAGCGAAACACGCGGCCCGTTAAGCCGGGCATGAACACCCCGCTGACGTGGCCGTGCGGCAGCCGCCAGATTTCCGGCTGCTCCCATTTTTGCCGGAGTTCCTCGGTGTATTCTGGCACCGCGCACAAATCGTAAAGTCCTTGTATCAGCAAAATATTTTCTTTGGGGATGACGGGCTGGCTCAACGTCAAATTGGTTGGCGTCGTGTCCCACGCTTCGAGCGCTGCTTTTCGTCTTTCCAATGCTTTGCGCAGCGGTGTCCAAAGGATGCCCTCGCCGCGCGTTGCGGGATAATCCGAGCGAACACGCGGCGCCACGAGAACAATAGCCTTCAGTCGGCTGTCGCGCGTTGCCGCCATCCCGGCGAGCCATCCGCCGAACGAAACACCGAATAATGCAACGGATGGACAACCCTCGCCCAGCAGCCAGCCCGTCAGAGCGCGAATTTCAGCAACCGCTTGCCCCAATGCTTCCGCCGAACGCAGATGGTCCAATGCAAATTCAAACGGTTCAGCCGATTGCAGATGATCCCATGCAATACGACGACGGACGCGACGTTGAAAATGGTAGGGTGCGACCAATGTCGCGGCGTTGAATCCCGCCCGGTTGCAACGGCGGGCGAGCCAAGCATACCCGAACCGGTAATGGAGATATTCAACGCCGCCGTGCAGCAACACGATCACAGGCCTTTTCTGCCAGGCATCCGGGCAACGATATAGCCGTCCATGAACGACGTTGTTTTCCGCAAACTCGCACGGTTTCGGCGATGGGAATCTGAAATGGATGTCCGATGTGAATTCCAGTTCGGCAGGTTTGCTTTCGGCGGGAATGAAATTCGGCCCATTTAGATATTCAATGGCTTCCGTCAATTTTGTGTTGTTCTCGTCACAATTTCGGGGAGAAATGCCCAGCGGAAAGGCTTGAAGAACGCACCAGTCAATAAATTTTGCCAGGGGCGCAATCATGCGTTGGGCGTTTGCGGGATTTCCGCAGCGGGGTCTTCGGCCAGACGCTTGAGCACGCTCACGCAGCCGCGGTTTCCATCCACCTGCACCAAGTCGCCCGTGCGAATCACGCGCGTGGCGGCAGCCACATTGGTCACCGCCGGCAGACCGTATTCCCGCGCGACGATGCTGCCGTGCGAGAGAATCCCGCCTTGTTCCACAACCACAGCGGCAGCGGTGATGAAATACGGCGACCACGCCGGATCGGTGAACGGGGCGATGAGAATCTCGCCGGGGAGAACCTGCTCATGGTCATTCGTGCGTAAAATCACGCGCGCTGGCCCGGTGACGATGCCGGGAGAAACCGGAATGCCTTCCAAGAGTTTCGCGTCCGCGTTCGCCACCGGCCAGGCCGACGCGTTTGGATCGAATCTTCCGTTCACGACCCGCGGTGGGTTGAGTTTCAGGTTCTTTTCATATTCCCGCCGGCGCAATTCGATACGCTCGCGCCAGTCAAACGCAGCGTTGCCCATCGCGACCGGTTCCAGCTCGGAAACGTCCAGGAAGAAAATGTCGTCGCGGCAGGACAAGCTGCCCTGCTCATGGAGCCGCTGGCCAAGGACCAGGAGAACGCGGCGCACGAAAGCAATCCGCCGAACGCCGAAGTCCTTTAATTTCTCCCGATAAATGGTCAGTTCCTGCACGCGGCGCAGCGAGTGCGAGAATATCCAGCGTTTGATTGGATTCTTCAGCCGCGCGCGGCATTGGACGGTCAAGCGTTCCCGTTCGTCCGCCAGCCGCCGATGATTTTCCAGCGGATCGGATTGGCCCATCGAGCGAAGATAGCCGCGCACCAGCCCCAGGATGTAATCGGGGGTCTCACACCAGCGGGCGTTGGACAGTTCGAATTCGCCACGGCAATGGTGCCCGTGCTCGCTCATGAACGCATCCCAAGCAGCCAGGAATGTCCGGCCGTATTCGTTCCGGCCAAGCCTGGCGCGGACCTCCGGCCAACTGTTTTCGGAAGACACGGCTGCGCCAGTTTCGCTGTTGGCGTGGGCCAGCGCGCCCAGACGCCAAAGATCCAAGCCAGCTTCCGCGACCGGTATGCCGCCCAACGCGGCGAACAGCCGAAGCGCCAGGCCGGGTTCACCCAGCCAATCGCGGCTGGCTTTTTGAAACACCGGCAGCGCCGCTCCCTGCGTCGCCAGGGAAAGGACATCTGCGTCTTTGAAAATCCCCTGAATTAATTGGACACCTAACCCGACCATCTCTGGCGTGGACATGGCCCCGACATCTCGGCGGACAAGGTCGTCCGTTCGTGTCTTGAACCGGGCCAGGCTGGCACGACCACGGCGGCGGGATGAATGAGTAATGACATCGTAGAAAATGCGGGGCCAGGAGAGGATGTATTTCGGCCAGCGGAAACCCAGGTCGGGGAGATCTTCCGGCGAAAGGGTCAGCGGGGCCTGGCGGTATGCCTCCACCAGATCGCCTCCCAACGCCCGGGCAAGATCTGGGAGTCCCTTGTGCAGGAAGGAAAACGGTTTGACCGCAGCCAAACTCGTGTTGGCATTGAAATAGAGTCTGCCGGCAACGAGACCCGCCAGCGGAGCGCGCGTGACATCCGCGCCCACCAGGCGAAAGATGGAACCGACCACACCAAGCAAGGATTGCATTATGGACCACGTCATCGGCGTCATCACATCCGGCATCACTTCGCCAGTGTTGACATTGGTCCAGACCTGCCGTTCTTCCCACGTCCTGGCCGGTGCTTTGGTTGTGATCGGACGCGACTGCAATAGAAACACCTTGCCATCCCGCTGTGCCCACTCGATGTCTTGCGGCAAACCAAAAAGGCGCTCAATCCGGCGGGCCAGGTCGCACAAGTTTTCGAGAGTTGCGGACGAAAGCAGCTCGTTTTTCGGCGGAACCAGCACTCGCCCCGTGCGCTTTTCAACCACCATCCGCTCAGGCTGGACTGTCCCCTGCACCAGTCCTTCGCCCAGGCCGCTCACGCACTCCACGACAAACCGGTCCGTTGCTCCCGTTAGCGGATCGGCGGTGAACACAACCCCGGCGTTTTCGGCCTCGACCATTTCCTGCACCAACACCGCCATCCTGACCTTCTCCGCCGGCACCCGCTGCCGCGCCAGATAAACGAGCGCCCGCTCGGAGAAAAGCGACAGCCAGCACGTCTTGATGGCGCCCAGCAATGCGTCCGCACCGCGCACATTCAGAATGGATTCAAACTGGCCGGCAAAAGACATTCCTGCGGCGTCCTCAACGGTCGCGCTGGATCGCACGGCAAAGCTCCGCTCGTCACCCAGTTCCCGCCACGCGCTCAACACCGCATCCTTCACCGCCTCCGCCACGCGGGCCTCCGCCAGGCAGGAGCGAATTTCCCGGCTCAGTCCCGCGAACCGCCCGATTTCATCGCCGGAACATTGCGCCAGCAGATTGGATAATTCAGTTCGCCTCGAATACGAAGCCACGAAGAGATCGAACGCCGTCATCGTGACACAAAAGCCGCGCGGCACCGGCAGACCCGCCGCGATTATTTTGCCCAGATTAAACGCCTTGCCGCCCACCAGCGATCGGTGGTTGTCGCCGGCTTCGTTCAAGTGAAGCACGAGCACAGCGGCTTGATCGGTTGCCGCCCGCACCGTGATGTTCCGCCCGGAATTGATTGAAGACATTTTACCCATAGTCATTCAATTTTGCCAAAGGCGCGATCATGTGTTGTTTTTTCGACCGGCTTCCAACCTCGGTGCCAGCCAGCCAAGGACGCGACCGGTCAAGCCAAATGACAGGATCTTGCTGGCATGGCTGTGAGACAGCCGCCAGATATCAGGTTGACCCCAAGCCTGCCAGAGCGACTCCAAGGATCTTCTGTCCACAAACAGATCGTGAACCGCTTCGATCAACAATATGCTCTCCTTGGGAATGACCGGTCGCAAGGTAGCCAGGTTCAAAGCCGTCTGGTTCAACGCCTCACAAGCTGGCCGCTGACTCAGCAATGCCTTGCGCAGGCCGGGCCGGATGATCTGTTTTGCCGCCGAAAGAAAGACATTCCAGTCCAGGCCGGGTGCGGCAAGGACGGCGGCAGACAGGCGCGCATCGTGGCAGGCGGTCAATCCTGCCAACGCACCGCCATAGGAATTGCCCCACAGCGCGACAGCCGGACAACCTTCCGCCAACAGCCAGCCGATCAGAGCGCGGATTTCGGCGACGGCCTGCGCGTAACCGATCTCCGCCTCGAGCCGGTAATCCGGCCAACTTAAACCCGCCAGTTGACGCGGGCGTCGTTGAAATTGAAACGGTGCCAGCAACATCGCCGCATTGAATCCCTCTCGATTGCAGCAGCGCGCCATGAATGGGAATTCGAGATGATAGTCCGTACCGCCAGCACCGTGCAGCAGAATGATGACGGGCCGTTCCTGCCAGCATTTCGCACAGCGGTAGAGGCGGCCAAAAACGGTGTTGTTCTCCGCGAACCGGCCCGGTCGCGGCGTGGGAAAGCGGAAATGCCGCCCGGATTGATCGAATTCAAGCTGCGCCGGCGAGCTTTGGGCTGGAATAAAGTCCGGGCTTTTCAGAAATTGGATCGCTTCCTCCAGTCGCGGATTCGCTTCCAGTTTCAGCAATGACCTGGTTCGCCTGTCCCAGACAAGCTGAATAGCCAACCAATCCAGCAATTTGGCTAACGGCGCGATCATGCGTTGTTCTTTCGACCGGCTTCCAACCTCGGTGCCAGCCAGTCAAGCACGCGTCCCATCAAGCCCAGCCTTAACTGCGCACTAACGTGACCGTGAGGCAATCGCCAGATTTCCGGCTGCTGCCACTTTTGCCAAAGCTCCTCGTACGGTTGCCCCTCCGCGAACAAATCATGGATTCCTACAATCAATAATAAATTCTCTTTCGGGATGACTGGCGTGGACAAAGTCAGATTCAACCGGGTCGTATCCATCGCTTCGTGTGCCGGCCTCAGAGCCTGGAACGCTTCCCGAACCCGCCGCCAGACGACCGGTTGGGAGTACCTCATGCACACACCGGGAACAGTCAGAACGGCACAGGCGATGCGCGCATCGCTGCACGCAATCAAGCCCGCAAGCCACCCCCCAAAGGAAAAACCCTGAAGCCCCACGGATGGGCAACCTTCATCAAGCAGCCAGCCGGTCAGCGCGCGAATCTCGGCGACGTTCTGTGCCATAGCCCGCGCGAACTCCAAACAATTCTCTTCAATGGGTCGGCGCGGACGGCGTTGAAGATGGTAGGGAGCGACCAACAGGGCCACGTTGAATCCTGCCCGATTGAACCGGCGGGCAAACAATGGAAACGCCGTATGATAACCGACGGGAGGATAGCCATCCAATAGAATGATCACCGGTCGTTCCTGCCAGCGTTCCGCGCACCGATAGAGCCGGCCATAAACGATGTTGTTCTCCTCGACTTTGCCCGGGCGCGGCGTGGGAAATTTGAAATGCCGCGGCCCATCAAATTCAATCTGTGCCGCGTTGCTTGCGGCGGGGATAAACTCCGGCCCATTCAGAAATTCGAGCGCTTCCTCCAATTTCCATTTTGGCCTGGGCGCGTGTCTCAGCCCAACAACGGCGTATGCCATCTGAAGAGCTGACCAATCAATGAATTTTGCCAATGGCGCGATCATTTGCTTTTAAGTTTCTTTCCCTCGCTATCCGCAATACCGCTTCATCGTGCATTTGTTAAGAGCCAAATTGTCGCACGCAACAGACCTCCCGAATTATGCCGCGCCGCAAAGATAAAAAAAGGCATAACGGTCATCTTTTGAACAGAGAGGTTTGCTCCAAACCATTGATTGCAAACTGCACCGCAACGGCCGCGAGCAACAGCCCCATCAATCTCGTGAGGAGCTTAACGGCCAAAGGGTTCAGCCACCGCGCACCCTGGACCGAAATCCTGAGGATTCCATAGCTGACCAGGGCAATAACACCGATGGCTACGATCAGGGCGATCTTCTGTGCCCACCCTTGAGCCTGGTTCAGCAGGATCAGTGAAGTGGAAATCGCGCCCGGGCCTGCCAGCATTGGAACGCCCAGGGGCGTAATGGCGATGTCCTCCTTCGACGCGCCCGCTTCCGTTTCTTCAGGGGTTTCTTGAGCGGCGGAGCGTTTCGCGTGGAGCATGTCCAGAGCGATCATGAGCAGCAACAGGCTCCCGGCAACCTGGAAGGCAGGCAACGTGATGCCGAGCAGGCGAAAGAGCCAGCCTCCGGAGGATACGAACAGTATCAACACTCCGGCGGCGACCATGCACGCCAACCGAGCCATGCGCAGTCTCGACCGTACGCTGTCGCGGGGAGTCATGGCAATAAAGGCCGGCACGGCCGCAATCGGATTGACGATCACGAACAGCGAACTCATCGCCAGGAGAAGATACCCGGTGAGGCTCATGTCAGCGTTCCCCCGGTGTTGTTATTCGGTAGCGCATGGTGTGACGTTCCAAATCTCTTTGGCGTACTCGGCAATGGTGCGGTCGCTGGAGAACCTGCCGGACGTGGCGATGTTCAGGATCACCTTGCGGGTCCACGCCGGTTGGTCGGCATACAATTCCCCCAGCCGTTGATGAGCCTGGGCGTAACTGGTGAGGTCGGCCAGATGCCGGTAATGGTCGCCGTGTTGCAGCAGTGCATCGAGGATGGGCGCGAAGATGCCGGGTTCGTTCCGGCTGAAATGATTGCTAGCAATCAAGTCGAGCGCGGCGCGCGTTTCCGGCTCGTTCTCGTAGTGCCAGATCGGATTGTACCAACCGCGACTACCCTCGACCTGTTCCGCGTTCAGGCCGAACAGGAAGAAGTTCTCCTCGCCGGCCGCTTCGGCCATTTCGATGGTTGCGCCGTCGCGTGTCCCGATGGTCAGCGCGCCGTTCATCATGAATTTCATGTTGCTCGTGCCGCTGGCTTCGTAACCGGCCGTCGAGATTTGCTCGGACACATCGCTCGCGGGGATGAGGTATTCCGCGACGGAGACGCGGTAGTCCGGCACGAACACGACTTTCAGCCGTCCCTTGGTGGTGGGATCAGCGTCGAGCGTGTCAGCGAGGTTGTTGATGAACTTGATGACGAGCTTGGCAAAGTGGTAGGCGGGCGCGGCCTTGCCGGCGAAGAAAAATGTGCGCGGCGGTACGGTGAGCCGCGGGTTCTCGCGCAGGCGATTGTAGAGCACGACGACGTGGAGCGCGTTCAGCACTTGACGCTTGTATTCGTGGATACGCTTGATCTGCGTGTCGAAAATGCTGTCGGGGTCAATTCCGGGCAGCCCCAGCCACTCGATAAACCGCGTCTTCGCGTCGCGTTTTGCTTTGCGGGCAGCGGTGCAGAACGCTTTGTCGTCGGCGAGCGGCTTCAATTTCTCCAGCTGCGCGAGGTCGGTGATCCAGCCATCGCCGATGGCCTTGGTGATGACGGACGCCAGCGGCGGATTGGCCAGCAACAGCCAGCGGCGCGGCGTGACGCCGTTGGTTTTGTTGTTGAATCGTTCGGGGAACATGGCGGCAAAGTCCGGCACGACTCGCTGCTTGAGCAGTTCCGAGTGCAATGCGGCAACGCCGTTGGTGCTGAGCGAGCCGACGATGGCCAGATGCGCCATACGCACCTGCCGGTTCGCGCCTTCTTCGATGAGGCTGACGCGCGCGAGGCGGTCTTCGTCGCCGGGAAACTTTGCGCGTACGTCGTCGAGGAAGCGGCGATTGATTTCGTAAATGATTTCCAGATGGCGCGGCAGCAAATCCTGAAACCACTGCACCGGCCACTTCTCCAGTGCTTCGGGGAGCAGCGTGTGATTTGTGTAAGCCAGCGTGCGTTGCGTGAGCTGCCACGCGTCGTTCCAGTTCAGCTTCGCTTCATCCAGCAGCAGCCGCATCAACTCCGGCACTGCCAGCGTCGGATGCGTGTCGTTGAGCTGGATAGCGGCCTTGTCGGGCAGCGCCGACCAGTCGTTGCCTGCGGCGCGGAAACGGCGGACCAGGTCGGCCAGCGAGCAGGCAACGAGAAAGTATTCCTGGAAGAAGCGCAGACCTTTGCCTTCGATCGTGTGATCGTCGGGGTACAACACTCGCGTGCAGGTTTCGGCGGTAAGCGACTCAGCCAGCGCGCCGACGAAATCGCCGCTGCTGAATTGGGCGAAGTCGAACGAGTTCGGCGTCTTGGCCGCCCACAGGCGCAACGTGTTGATCGTTTTGCCGCCGTAGCCGACCACGGGCCGGTCATACGGAATTCCGATCAGCGATGATGGCCGGCCCTCCACGACGCGCAACGCACCGCCGCGAATCTCGAACGACACGTTGAGCTTCACTTCAACGGCTTCGTTGGGCCGCGCCACTTCCCACGGATCGGGACGGGCGAGCCAGTGATCGGGCTGTTCGCTCTGCCAGCCGTTGCGCAGGTTTTGGCGAAACATGCCGTATTCGTAGCGCAGGCCGTAGCCGATACCGGGAATCCCCAGCGTGGCCATCGAATCGAGGAAACACGCGGCAAGCCGGCCCAGACCGCCATTGCCCAGACCCGCATCCGGTTCTTGTTCGATGATCTGGAGCGGGTCGAGCTGGTGATGTTTTGCGAAGTGTTGGACTTCCGGATCAATTTCGAGGTTGGTGATGTTGTTGGCGAGCGAGCGCCCCAGCAGAAACTCCATCGAGAGATAATAGACCCGCTTGGCGTTGCGTTGCTGGTAGGTCTGCTCGGTCTTCAGCCAGCGCTGTGACAACACGTCGCGCACGGAACGGGCGATGGCTTCATACTTGTCGCGCGTCGTGGCTTCGGTGTCGCGCAGCACTTGATCGAAGGTCAGATGCCGCTCGTAAAAGGCATTGCCATCGCCAGACAATTTCACCGGCCCGCAGTTGTAGCGGGCGAGGAGGGTTTCTTTCTTTATCGGTTTGGTCTTCATAGTTGGTTAAGCGTTGTCTGCCCCTTATTGGTTTGCTGTTTCATGCGTCTCATAACATTTCAAATGGCCTCGCAGTACTCTTCGGCTTCCCGGATCGGCATTGTTTTTCCTTCGGGCTTCAGGCGCAGGACCGTGATCGGCAAAGCCGTTAAGGCGCTGAGTTCATCGGGGTCGTTCAGCATGCGGGCTCTGGCCAGAATTCCCTGCATCGCGGCTCGCAACGAGAGCGCCTCCGCATGGGGAAAACAGGGTTCAATGGCTTCCTGGGCGATGGCCTCGCGGATGGCGGATTCGAAATGGCCAAGCTCGGCGGACTCGACCTCGCAAAGTTTGCCGGCAATCACTGGTTCGCGGGTGCCAAGTTCGCAACCCAGGTTGAAGAAGGGCCATCCGAGGACTTTGGCGAGGTGGCGATGCTTCTCCCGCTGCGAACGCTCAAGCCAATCGAGGAAACGGGTGATTCGCATAAGTGGCGGATTCAACCGGGAAAAGGACTCCTCATAGGCCGGCTTTGCGACCGTATCCCACAGGTGTTGCAAGGCCGCAACCGCGAGCGCGGTCTTGGAATCGAAGAAATGGTACAGACTTCCCTTCCGGACGCCGGCGCGTGCGCAAACCTCATCCACGGTGACCGAATGATAGCTCCTCTCCCAGAGAAGATCGCTGGCGGCATTCAGGAGGCGTTGTCGTGCGTTACTGGTGCGTCCCATGAGTGTGACTCGTGTTGCTTGCTTTTGGATTGCGTAATCTCGCGGTGGCGAGTGATGGCCGGTCAGGTGAATCCGATTTTCCCGGCTGGCCCGCGAGGTCACCGACCAATCGTCGGAATTCCGCGTTGCGGGCAAGTTCGCGAGCGGCCAACTGACGCAGGCGATCCACCGTCTTTGACGGAAGCGCGAGCGACGTGGGCACGGAATTAAAGAAGCGGCGGTCGGACTCATCGGCCAATTGATTGAAGTGCAGTTCGATGACATAGGGGACGACTGCTTCCGACGGGGAATCGCCTGGGCCGGTGCGCTCGCGAGCCAGACGCGCCATGACTTCCCGGAACAATTCGAGTGTCTCGAAGGAGTATTGGCTCACGGCAACGTGGCCGAGCGAACCGAGCAATTTGACCCGGCCCAACGGGCTTTCTTTGGCATCCCAGCCGTAATCCGAGTCCTTGTGCGCGTTGACGACGACCATGGCAACGCGGCGGGGAAGCTGCCACGGCACACTGGGTACTTGGGCAAACTGTTCGCGGGCGATCACCCGGTCCAGAGCGCCCCGCAAGCCGAGATTGTCGGAAAGTCCGCCATCCAGCAGATGGATGAAGCGCCGGTCCTCGTCCCCGTACGAGCGGGCATGGGCCGCCATGTTTTTAAGGCGAGTCGAGGCCGTTGGGTTTTCCAGTATGGATTTTGTCCATGCCGGTTCGGGCTGCAGTTGCTCGGCCGAATAGTTTTTCAAAACCACCGGCGTCAGAACCACGGGGAACGCCGAGGAAGCGGCCACGGCGCGAGAGATCGGGAATTGCGAAAGATCCGAGCCGATCAGATCAAATTCGTCCTGGGTGAACTCAAAGCGCGCGCCGGAGGCGACATCCGTGGCATTGATGCTGAGAAATGGGCGGTTGCTCTGGGTCATTAAATCGGCAAAGGTCGCACCCTTGAAGAGCAGATGATCGTAATGCTCCGCCGCCAGATCGGTTCGGCTGAATTTTAGCGAAGCCAGCCTGACTTGATTCCAGGGCGACAGAACGCGAAGCAACAGGCCGTTTTGGACATTTTTCTTGAGAAATTTCGACTCGAAGTCGGAAAAAATGCGGTCGCCCCAAAGCGCATAATAGGCCGCGGTAAAACTGCCGCCGGACACGGAGGAGATGATGTCCACCTCATCGAGAATCCGGTGCTGCGTATCCTCCAGGACCACGGGCGTGCGGGCCAGTTCCTCCAGCACGCCATAAGACAGCGAGGCGGCGCGTGTGCCGCCACCGGAAAAGGCGAGCATCAGCAGCAGATCGGAGGAATTCGTGGGCGAGGCGGTCTTTTGAAACCGATAGCCGGTGGAAATGTCGCTCGCTGTCAACCGTGCGTTGCTCGGGTAGTGTGCGCAGCCGCTGCCGAGCAGCGCAACCGCCAGAAAGCATGGAACAAGTTTCGAGGTCATGGTTGCTCTCCAATGGCAACGAGCAGGAAATGACTGCCGCCATTGCGCCAGACCCGCAACAACGCACGCCGATCCTTGGCGTTTTGAATCAATCGCATCGCTTCCCCAGCGTTACCGACTTCCTGGCGATTGATGGACAGAATAACGTCCCCGGGCCGGAGACCTGCTTGCGCCGCCAGCGAATACGCGTAGAGGTCGAACACGAGCGCCCCCTGCAACTCACGAGGGATTTTAAGCTTCTGCCTGAGTTCGCTGTTGAGTTCACCGAGAAACACACCCTCTAAAACGCCGGGATTCTGTTCATGAAGAGTCCGCTCCGTCCTGGGGAGGAGGTCGCGATTGGATGCGTGGCGGATGGTGACGCGAAGTGCCTCGACGGAACCGTCGCGCAGAACCTCAACCGGGACCGTCTGGCCGGGTTTGGCCTCAGCCACCGAGAGCCTCAAATGACGTGCATCAGACACGTCCTTGCCATCGAAGCGCGTAATTACATCTCCGATCTGCATCCCGCCCTGCTCGGCGGGTCCGTTATGCACCACTCCACCGACCAGCACACCAATGGCGCCGGGCAGTTTGAACTCTTTCGCGAGCGCTGGCGTGAGGTCCTGAGTCTCGACCCCGAGATAGCCGCGAACCACGAACCCATACATCATCAGGTCCGTCATCACTCGGCGGGCCAGCTCCGACGGAACGGCAAAGCCGATGCCCAGGTTTCCGCCTGAGGTGCTGAGGATCGCGGTGTTGATGCCGATGAGGTGCCCCGTGATGTCAACGAGCGCCCCGCCCGAATTGCCGGGGTTGATCGGTGCGTCGGTTTGGATAAAGCTTTCATAATCCTCGATTCCCATGCCGCCGCGATCCGTCGCGCTAACGATCCCTTGGGTCACCGTCTGGCCAACCCCAAAGGGATGGCCGATGGCCAGGACCCGATCGCCCACCTGCACTTTCCGGCTATCCGCCAGCGGGACCGTGGGCAGATCGTGGGCATCAATTTTGATCACCGCGATGTCGCTCCTGGCATCGAGTCCAATCACTCTGGCATGAAAGTCGCGCCCGTCCGGCAGAGTGGCCTTGACCTCTTTTGCGCCGGCGACCAAGTGGCTGGTCGTCAAGATGTACCCGTCTTCCGTCACAATCACCCCGGTCCCAAGTCCGCGCTCCCCAAGGCCCGACAGTGTTTGCGGCACCTGGCCTGAGACGTGACTCCGTAATAAATCTTCCACGGCGCTGGTCAACTCCGCGGGGTTGCGGGAGCTTTGCGCAGTTACAATTCGTACCACTGCGGGGGCCACCTTTTTTACGACTGGCGCGAAGCTTTCGAAACTTCGATCGAAACACTGCGCTGGAGCTTCAGGTTCAATAACCGGTTCGTTGAGCAGCTTGCCGGGCTCCCCGGACTCGCATGCGGGGGCCTGTTGTAAAGCGAGAATTACAGCCGCCACTGAGAGCAGCCCAAAGGGCAGGAGGCGTCGCATCCCGCGAATCTGCATGTTTATTTTTTTCATTAAGTAATTTCTTTTGTCTGAGCCGAAAGGGTCTAATTCGACCGGCCGGCGGTATCGCCATCCTTGCCATTCCCGAAGAAGTGAAAACGGTGTTCGTGCGAGTCCCAGTCCTTATCCCAGCCATCTCTGTGCGAGTGTGAACGATCGAAGTGACGAAGCGCGCAGGACGAGGAACAAAGTAAAGTCGGCTCTGTGTCGGCTGGCAGACGGCAAAACCATTGGCTGTCCACGATTTCCGCCCGGCAATGCGCACACGTTGGGTGCATTTCGCCATTGCCGTGCAGGAGGTTCGAGTTCCCGTCGGCGGCAGGTGCGGCTTTATTAGACTGTGGCGAATCTTTCACAGAAATGTTTGGGTTCTGCATCGTTCTCGTCGAGCTCGTCGGGAAAAAACTCCTGAACTGCGGAAAGAAGCCGCGTAATTAGTTTGTCCCCCTTCACCAGAAACACATCCGCGCCCGCAGCCAGGCACCGGGCCCGAGCCTCAGGCATTTCGTCGGAGGTCACGACGAAAACGATGGGCGGGTGGGGACGTTGTTTCATGCGCCGCGTGAATTCCGCGCCATCCAGTCCGGGCATGTGCAAGTCCGTAATCACCAAATCCGGTTGCAATGTTGGAGCGTTGCAGACGGCCTTGCGGCCATCCACCGCCGAGCCGACGATGAAAACCCGCTCGTCCTTTGAGACGATTCTGGCCAGCAATGCCATCAGCAACGGATTGTCTTCCGCCAGAAACGTGCGGATGGTGCGGCTGGACAGACGGCTGTCTTGCGGAACGGAACTGTGTGAGTTTTCGATTCCTGCTTTCATGAATGAATTGCCTCCGCGAGATTCGCCGGGCTTTTGATTCGAGACGGAGTCCACCGGCGTAATGCGAGGGGCAGCGCGATTCCGGGGAGCGCCTCGGGTTTGGGCCAGGCGCTTGCCCGCATGATGTTGGCGGAATTGATGAGGCCGAAGCCGCCTTCCTCCAGGCGGAAAGGGATGGTCGGCATATCCGGCAAATGCGCAAATAATTGGCGCTCGTCCTGAACATTGCCGCGAATCATCGCCACCGCTTTCAGGGTGACTGTCCAACCGCCGAGGGTATGGATCTCCACCTGCATGCTGCGCCGGCGCGGCTGCCCGTACTGCTGCCCGGGCTGCTGCCCGTCTTGCTCTTCAATTGCGGCCGATTGGTGGTCCGGCCAGGCTTCGGGCTGTTCCACGATATCAAACCGGCCGACGGGAAGATTCAGCGGGAATTTCAGAGGCGTCCGCGCGAAGGTGCGGACGAGGATCATATCAATTCCCTTGCAAGGAATCAGGCTGGCGCAGTGTTGCGAGGCCAGCAGCAAGTGGTGCTGGGCGAACAACTGCGGTGCCGCCAGCAAACAGAGCGCTTCGCGGACGCGTTCCTCATCGGCCTGATAAAATTCCGCTGACGATCCATTCGCGGAACGAAGTTCAAGCGTGAGATCAACTGGGTTTGTGGTCATATCAACTAGGGGTGTGTTCATAATGTGGCTCCTCGAATGGGATGATGTTTGATTTGCCGTTTTCAACCGGCGGCAGCTTCCGGGGAACATGCAGTTCCAGAACTCCATCTTGAAGCAGGGCCTGAACGGAGCCTTTGTTTCACTTCCAGTTCCAGTTCACGCCAGTCGTTCAAGGTCATCTGGGCGGTGCCGACACGCGCGGCGCTGGCGGCATTTATCAGCAGGCGAACTCGCTCCACGTGCTGTCGCCTGGAACATTGGCCTTGGGTCGCGTGCTCGCAGTGGTGGCATTGGCACTGGGGTTTCTTAATTATTTTCATATCACCAAGTATCTGCTTGTGATCTCATCGTCGTGTGGAAGCGCACGCCCGCGTGGGAACGCCCGATTCGGCTAAACGACGAAAGGCGTCGCCCGAAGGCCGCCTCACGTTCGGATCCGTGCGCCTCCGAGAGGGTCCGGAAGCAGGGCAGCGGAACGGAAATGGCTTTGACTCGCGTCCCATGGACTGCGGGCTTGAATCGGACGTTCTCCCATCGGGTCACCGGCAGGACAGCCTGCGCACCCCGTGACAAGGCTTGGGTGGGCTGAGTCATGTGCTTGGTTTCTCCTTCCCGTTGCGCCCCAACATTTGCCTGTTCGGTGTGGATTCCTTCACCCAATGGGTCGCCTTATCCGGGTCCAGAAAGCAGGTGAGGAAGAAACGCCCGTGGCGGGCAACCTTTTGAAGGAGTCTGCCCAGACGCTCCTGCTCGGGACGGACCACCAGAGCCACTCGCCTGGCCCGGGCGACGGTCGAAGACAATCCGCCGGCAAAGCCTATGAGTTCCGACGTCTTGGGCAACGACCGTAATTGAGTGACGTCCACGACCAAGCGGCGCCATTGCCGCTGATCCAACACGGCGTCCGCCTCGTAGCGGGCCGCGGAAAGCTCCACGGCCGGCACCTCGCCTTCGTAGGACAGGAAGACGCAACGGTCTTCTCCGACTGGATTTATGAAATATGACATCGAGAGATTCCTTTCACTGGGTTCGTCGTTAAAACATGGTTGTGAGCAAAGGTGAGTTGCTGGCTAAATTCCTTGCCGTAGATCTCCAGCAACGACAGGAACAATGCGGCAATCACCGGCCCCACGATGAAGCCGGTCACGCCAAACAGCCCAATCCCGCCGATGGTCGAGAAAAACACCATCAACTCAGGCATTCCCGAGTCGCGTCCGATCAGGATGGGCTGAAGAAGATTGTCAACCAAACCCACCACGAAGATGGCGATGAGAAGGAGCGCGATGGCCTGCCAGACGTGGCCGCCGAAAAACAGGATCAGCGCCGCCGGATACATGACCAGCCAGGGCCCCACAATGGGGAGAATCGCGAGGAATACCATCACCACGCCCCAGAGGACGGGCGATTGGAGGCCGAAGGCCCAAAGAGACAATCCGCCAAGCGTCCCTTTGATCAGGGCGACGAGCAGGGTGCCCTTGACGGTGGAGCGCGAAACCGAGAGGAAGCGGCGCATGAGTTCGTCGAGGTAGTTATCTGCCAGTGGACTCAGGTATCTCAGCTTCGCCAACAATTCCGGCCCATCGCGAAAGAAGAAAAACATGGTAAAAAACGTAATGCCAAGCGTGGCAATCAACTCGAAGGTTCCTCGGGACGCGACGCCAACGGCTTTGTCGAGCAAATCAGATCCCTGTTTGGCCAGATGCTCGAACGTGCTGGGGAGCAGGACGTTCTCGAGAGGCAGTTTCCGGATCAGAGGAAGCGACTGCACCCTTTCTACAAAGTTCCCTTCGAAAAGCGCCCGGGCCTGTGGTCCGGCACTCTGACACAGGCGAGCCGCCTCGCGCGCGCCCAGGTTCGCGACCACGAAAACCGGAAGCAAGAGTCCCAATGAGAGCAGGGCGCAACACACAAACGAACTTAGAGACCTGTGCCCGCGCGTGTGCTTGAGCAGCCACTTGTAGAATGGAAAGAACAGACCCACGATCACCGCCGCGAGGATCACCGGCACCAGAAATGCCTTGATCATGGTGAGGAACACAACGGTCGCAACGAGCACGATGATCAAAAGGGAGTAGCGGGCGAACCGATCGCCGCCTTGGGGCTGCACTCCCGGTTTCAAACGCCCGTTACGCGTTGCATCGTGTACTTGCTCAATCATGGCTCGTTAAAAGAAGTAGCTAACGGTGAGGGTGCCGAACTTCGAGTATTCATCCTGGCCCTCGTGTTCCTTGCCCCAGAAAACGTAGCCGAACGAAGTTTGAAAACGCCGGTTGCCCACACTCACGCCGACGCCTGCCATCGGCACAAAGAACTTCTTGTCCACACTCGGGCTGTCCTCAAAGGTGTTTCCGTCGAGGGTGATGTCTCGCAACACGAGATTCACCACGCTGCCACCGTAAATGGAGAAGCCCCAATCGGACTTCGCTTGACCGTTGGCCTCGCGCCGGGGCGGCGGCATGTGACCCATGCCGCGCACGAGGGTCGGACCAAAATCATCCGGGACGTTGTAGCCGAAACGCAACAGACCCCCCGCCTGGCCCTGAATGAGCATGTTGCCCAGCCAACCGCCCGCGAGAGGAAGCGCTTGCAGTGACCATCGTTCACGGTCGCCAGCCAGTTGGAATTTGTGGCGGTATTCGTAGGCCAGATTAAAGATCGGCTCGTTCTCCAACTGGTCATCCCAACCTTGCGACTTGTCGCTACCGGTAAGGTCATGAACCGTATCCTGCGTCTCCTCCGCCAACGACCACGGGCCGACGACGCCCGTCACGAACTTCAACCCGTGATAAGAGTTCTCCCTCTCCACATGCAACGTAAGCCCAAAGGCAAGAATCCCGGCGTACGGGCGATCATCCGGATCGGGAGTGCTTAGGTCCGTATCATCCGGAGTGAACATTCCTTGGGCCACGTCGTAACCGACGGTGCGGCGGCCCTTGCCCCACGGCAACCAGTCCGCGAATGGGTCCATCCAACTGGGACCGGTGTGCGATAGGGCTAGCGAGATTCCGTCCGTGTAGAATCTATCAGTCCCTGCGAAGGTGTCGTTTTCCCACCGAACGGAAGCTGCCCACTCGCGTTTGGGGGCGCTCGGTTCATCTGTGCTCCCAAACGAATCGGAAGCCAGGGCACTACATTGACAGAAGACTCCAAGCGCGCCCGAAAGTGTAACGCCCGCTGCGCTGACCACACGCGAGCCACAATTTCTATTCGCTTTGGATATCATTGCGTCGTCTGACCTGTTGGTGGATTTGGGGTGAAGCATGGCAGTATCTCCTCTGGAAGTAGCGAGTGCGTTGTCTCACTGTGCAGGATTCTCTCTTTGCCGCCCGATCTCGGCTTTGAGTTCGTATTCGGCAAGCAGCCAATCATCCAGTTCATGGCCCGGCTCGCCGCCGCGGGCGGTGAACATCTCGTAGGCGCGTTTTTGGATTTGCTCAGGTGTGGGCGCCGGGGGGTTGGGCGGCGCTGCGGTTAGTTCCGGCTTCTCGTGCGTTTGCGCTTTCGCGTTTTTGTTTCGTGGTTTCATTTTTTTGATTTGTTGGTTTGGTTCGTTGCTGCTCGCATGGAAGACTTCAGGAATTCATTGGCCGTGGCATTTGACCCGAATGATGTAGCCAGCCAAGAAGAACGCGGCGAAACTGACGACCACAAAGCCCCAGATTACGAACATCTCCCAATTCCGAAGAATGGCTCTGTTCAGGAGCGGGGTGCTGTCGCGGGTTCGCCCGATCAAACTTCGCCCAGCCGTCCCGGTCACCCGCCGGGTTTTCGGAAACGGCTCCGTCAGGAGCTGATGGCCGTTGGTTGGATGAAGTTCAGTCATATCGGAAGTGTTGATTCAGCGCACAGTATTCATGTCGGGAGTAGATCCATAGGAGTCATTGCGAATTAGCTAATGGCCACAAGTGAGACGGGCTGGTTTTGCGAGTCTCGTGTTCTTCCGGCGGCATTCGGATCAAGCACGGCTTTGCCATCCACCAGGAAAACGTATCGGTGATACCCGTGCCTCAGTTCCAAGCTGGCCAGCCATTGGCCGTCGGGTTGGCGAATCATCGGGGTCGCATTGGGATTCCAGTTATTGAAATCACCAATGATGGAAACTCGATTTGCCTCCGGCGCGTGGCAAAAGAAGTCCGCATGATGAAAGTTTCGTCTTGCGGAGTAGCGCGACGAGGTGTCGCACGTGGGGGATTCGGCGGGCATTAGTTCAACCCTCCTTTCGAGTTGGCTGCCCCCGCGCCGGAGGCTTCCTTCACTAAAGTATCAATCGGGTCCGCGAAACCGGAGGCTTTCAGCTTGGCCAGGATCGCGTCTTTCGTGGCCGTGCCCACGATGCGGAGGCGAGGCATTCCATCAACGAAGTATAGCAAAGTGGGGACGGAATGGATGTCATAACAAAGACTGAGGTCGAGAGAATCATCCGCATTGACCTTGACCACTTTGATTTTCCCCGCCAACTCGCGGGCCAGTTCTTGAAGCACGCAATCGAGGATCTGGCATGGTCGGCTCCAGGGAGTCCAGAACTCGACCAGGACCGGCAGCTTGGCTTCCAGGACCTCCGTATTGAAATCGAGCGCCGGGACAACGACGACCAAGCCGGCCTCATTTTGCGGGTTCATGTTTTCGAGTTTTTTTAACATCGCCATGCTATAGGCACGGCCTGTGCCACGACGCGGGCCGGAACGTAAACCGTTCAGCAACATGGTGCGGCGGATCGTTTGGTGGTTTTCGCCGGCCTCGTAAAATTGAACGCGACGAAAAATCGTGTGGGGCTCAAAGGCGCTTGCCTGACGTTCGATCCTGCGTGCGACTAGGAAACCATTCGTACAGGAGCCGAGAGACTTTGCCGAAGTCTTGCATCCACGCGACGGTGCTTTCCCTCGTAAGGATTTCGCGTGATCGAATAAATAAGATGTCTTCCGCGCCATGCTGGATAATGCGCCGTTTACGGAGCGGGTTCGCCAAGCGTGAAACGGCGCAACCGGCCTTTGGGCGCGCAAGGTGATCAAGGAAGAACTGATCCTGAAAACGGCCGTTGAGGAACCACGAAACAAACGAAGCAGCAGCAAGGGAGCGCGTTTGAGAACTCGCGGCCTCTGCTTGAGGCCACAGTGTTGATTGAAACTTTCGCGAGCGAAGTTTCGCGGGCCTGAGTCAATTGTCGCGGCGTCTCTCGATCGTCTTAAACCTGTTGCGTCACGACGATAGGCGTTCGGGCTTTTTCACGCCCCACTTGGCCATCCGGGAAAGTAAAGTGGTAGGCTTCACGCCCAGAAGTTCCGCAGCGCTGTCGGGTCCGCTGATCTTCCAATCAGCCGCTTCCAACGCCCGCACCAGGTTGTCGCGCTCGAATCGTTCAAGCTCCGCTTCCGTGAGGAATTGGGCCTGCGCCTGGCTGTCCGCCGGCAAATCGGTTCGAGGACTTGGTCGAGGCGGGGTCACCGGCTGGCCGCTGATCGGCAGATCAAACTCCAACACCCCGCCGCTTGCCAGAATCACGGCGCGCTCCACCACGTTGCGCAACTCCCGCACATTGCCCGGCCAATCGTAATGCTGGAGCTTGGTGACTGCCGCTCGCGTTAGCCGGGGTTTGGCGCACTTCAACTCCCGGGTGGAGAGCCCGACAAAGTGTTGCGCGAGCAACGGAATGTCATCCAGGCGCTCGCGCAACGGCGGAACCTGAATTGGAAAGACGTTCAGGCGGTAATAGAGATCCTCCCGGAATTTTCCCGCCGCCGCCGCCTGCTTCAAATCGCGATTGGTCGCTGCCACGATACGCACGTTGGCCTGGCGCGTCCGGTCGTCGCCCACCCGTTCATAGCGCTTCTCCTGGAGCACGCGCAGCAGCTTGTTCTGGATGTCCAACGGAATTTCTCCTACTTCATCCAGGAAAATGGTCCCGCCCTCCGCCGTCTCAAAGCGTCCGGCGCGATCCCTCATGGCGCCGGTAAACGAACCGCGCACGTGGCCAAAGAATTCGCTTTCGAATAGCTCCCGTGGAATGGAAGCGCAATTGACTCGAACCAACGAACCGTCTTTGCGGGCGCTGCGACGGTGAATTTCGTGAGCGACCAATTCCTTGCCCGTTCCCGTCTCGCCGAGAATGAGCACCGAAGCTTCGGTGGGAGCGACCACGTCAATCTGGCCGACGATGTGTCGCAAGGCCGAGCTTTGGCCGACCAGATCGCCGAAGGCCTTGGCCTCCATCACTTCTTCCTCCAAATAGTCGTTGCGCAATTCCAGTTGAGACTTGAGTGCTTCGATTTCATCGAATGCCCGCTGAAGTTCTTCAGCCCGGCGCAACTGCAAATGTGTTCTGACCCGCGCCAGCACTTCCTCGGCCTCAAAGGGCTTGGTGATATAATCAACGCCGCCGGCCTCAAAACCTTTGACTTTTTGGTGCGTATCGCCAAAGGCGCTGATGAAAATAACGGGAATGCGGCTGTACTTCTCGTCTGCCTTCAAGCGACGGCACACCTCATAGCCATCCAGGTCCGGCATACTGACGTCCAGCAGGATCAAGTCGGGAATCTTGGCGGCGACGGATTTCAGCGCCAAAGCGCCGTCGGAGGCCGGTCGGACGCAATAGCCGTGCTTGGTGAGGAGTTCGGACAGCAGGCGCAGGTTGGCGGGGGTGTCATCCACCACCAAAATCTCTTCCGTCGCTGGGGTCGGTTTGTTCTCTTCGCTCATAACATCGGCCCGGTTTCGGGATGCTCCTTTTCCAACAATTTCAACAGGCGCTTGTAGTCAAGCCGCGTCGCCAACGTGTTCATTGCCCGGCCCAGCGAAGCATCTCGCTCGCTGACCTGCTTGATGAGGATTTGCGTGCGGGCCGTGTCCAGTTCGATGACGGCCTGACGCAACTCCTGCCGCAGTTGCGCCGGCAGCGCGTCCAACTGCTCCGCTCGCAGGGCCAGCCCCGGCGGCGGCGCCGGGCCTTCCGGACGCGGTGACTTTTCATAGATGAACTTCAGGCGCAGGTGCCGGGCCAGGGCGCTAAAGAGCTCTTGTTCGTGAAATGGTTTGCGCACAAGGTCGTCGCAACCGGCGGCCATAATGGGTTCGCGCTCTTCCTCCAAGGCATGAGCCGTGAGCGCGATGATTTTGGTATCGGCGCCCGCCGGGGTCGCCCGAATCCGCCGGACAGCTTCCAACCCGTCCATCACCGGCATGCGGATGTCCATCCAGATCAGGTCGGGATGCCATTGCTCAAACAGCGCCACGGCCTCCTGCCCGTTGACGGCCTCGCGCAACTCAAAACCGAACGGGCCTAAAAGTTTTCGCAGCAGCAGGCGGTTCTCCGGCTGGTCCTCGACAATCAGGAGCCGTTGACGCGGCTGCCCCTCGGCCAATCCCACAACGCGCGGTTGCTTCAGCTCATCGCGCTCCGCCACCGCAGCAAGGATGGTCACTGGAATCTCGAAATAAAACACCGATCCCTTGCCGGGCTTGCTGTTCACGCCAATCCGGCCGCCCATCAGCTCGACATATTGCTTGCAGATGGCCAGGCCCAATCCAGTCCCGGCTTGCGCGGGCGCTTGGTCGTCCAATTGCACGAAGGGAACGAAGATGCGCTGGCAATCCTCCTGGCTGATGCCGGGCCCGGAGTCCTCCACCTCAAAGCGCACCTTGGCTTTTTCGGCCCCCCGGAGACTGGCGAGCCGGGCGCGGAGCTTCACCCCGCCTGAATCCGTGTACTTGATCGCGTTGCCCAGCAGGTTCACCAGCACCTGGCGCAGCCGGCCTGCGTCCACGGCAACATACCGGGGCAGATCAGGATCATCCTCCAGGGCGAACCGGAGGCCTTTTTCCACCGCCCCGACGCCCAGGAGCGACTGCATTTCGTGCAGTAACCGGGGCAAGTCAACTTCGGACTCCTTCAGGACCACCCGACCGGACTCGATCTTCGCCATGTCGAGGACGTTGTTAATCAATTTCAGCAGGTGTTCGCCGCTCCGGACAACGACATCCAACGATTCCAGTTGCGGCGGGGTCACACCCGGATCGTTTTTGAGGAGGCGGGAAAAACCGAGCACGGCGTTGAGGGGGGTGCGCAACTCATGGCTCATGTTGGCCAGGAACGTACTCTTCGCGCGATTGGCGGCTTCAGCCCGGGCCTTGGCTTCCGCCAATTGTTCCGTCCGCTGCTTCACCAGATCTTCGAGGTGCTCCCGGTGCTTGCGCAGTTCGTCCTCAGCCAGCTTGCGCTCGGTGACATCAACCGCCGTCCCGACGTATTCGACGACCTGTCCGTTTTCATCGAGAACCGGATGCCCCACCGCTTGGATGTGCTTGATGGCTCCATCGGGCAGGACAATCCGGTGATCATGCTCGTAATCCAGGTTTCGCTGCGCCACTTCCATCAAGAATCCCCGGACCTGGTCGCGATCCTCAGCGTGGATTCGTTGCCAGAATGTTTCCGGGGGTGGTACGCCTTCCTGGGCGTTGAAGCCATAGATTCGGAACATTTCCTCAGACCAATACAGGGTTTCGAGCTTGCCGGGGCTCCAGGCCCAACTGCCCGTGTGGCTCAACCGCTGCCCTTCCGCCAGATAAGCCTCATTTCTCCGCAGGGCCTCCTCCGCGCGTTTGCGTTCCGTCACATCCATCGCGGTGCCGAAATATTCGACGAGTTTCCCGGCTGCGTCGTGAACCGGATGCCCCACCGCATGGATGTGCTTGATGGTGCCATCGGGCAAGACGATCCGGAGGTCATGCTCGTAATCACTATTCCCAGCCACTGCCTGCTGCAGCAGTTCCCGCGTGCGGTCGCGATCCGCCGGGTGGATGCTTTGCCAGAAGGTTTCGGCGGTGGGCACGCTTGCCTGCGGGTCCAAGCCATAGATCCGGGACATTTCCTCAGACCAGTATAAGGGCTGGAACGTGACGGGGTTCCAAGCCCAACTGCCCATGTGGGCCAGCCGTTGCCCTTCCGCCAGATAAGCCTCACTTCTCCGCATGGCATCCTCAGCGCGCTTGCGCTCGGTGACTTCGACCGTCGTGACCACGATTTCGGCAAGCTCTCCACCGGCATTCCAGATGGGATGTCCTATGCCGTGCATATGTTTGACTGTTCCGTCTGGCAATATCAGCCTGTATTCGATGTCCACATCCACGCGGTCATTGATTGCCCCCTGGAAAGCCTGCAGGAACTTGTCGCGGTCCTCAGGGTGTATTCGTCGCATTGCTTGGTCCGCCGTCGGCAACCCCTGTTTCGGATCGAATCCAAAGATCCGGAACAGTTCCTCCGAGTAGTACAGGGGCTCCCCAGTCGGATCGGCGACCGCAGTGCCCGTATGGGTCAGCCTCTGCGTTTCGGCCAGATAAGCCTCACTTCTCCGCAGCTCATCCTCGGCCCGCTTGCGTACGGTGATGTCCCGCATGCTGGAGCGATGTCCGAGTCTCGGCCCGCGGGAGTCGTAAATGGGCTGCCAGGACGCCGCCACCCATACCAACCGGCCATCCTTGTGCCGCACCCGGAACTCGAAATCGTTCCTGCTGGATCCGTCAACCGCTTCTCTCATCTGTTGTGCGAGCGATTCGCGATCAGCCTGTGCGACGATGGGGAGCGGAAAATCCGGCATGGCCATGCATTCACCGACCGAGTACCCGGTAATTCGCTCGACCGCCGGATTTACCCAGAGGAGTTTCCCGTCAACCCCGATCCAGTTCTCCCAGTCATACGTGTAATCCGCGATGGCGCGGAAACGTTCTGCGCTTTCGCGCCGCTCTTCCTCCGCGCGCTTGCGCTCGGTGATGTCGCGCACCAGGGCCAGGTTGTAAGCCCGGCCTCCATATTCGAAATAGTTGGCGCTGACCTCGACCGGGAAAATGCGGCCGTCGCGCGTGCGGTGGCGGCTTTCGAAAGTCAGCGAGTGCCGCGCCTTTAGTTCGCGCCAATGGTCGGCCCAACGCTCCGCCGGGAAATCCGCATCAATATCGGATACACCCTTGCCGAGCAGTTCCTCGCGGGAATAACCCAGCCGGCGGCAGGCCTCCTCGTTCACATAACGAAGACGTGTCTCATCCAGCAGAAAAGCCGCTTCATGAACTTTGTCCAAGGCGAAACTCAGCATGGCGACTTCCTGCTCTGCCTGTTCGCGCGCCGCCCGGGAACGCAGCGTGACGATGCCGAACGCCAGGTCGTCCGCCAGTTCCTCCAGCAGCCGAATCTCTTCCGAGGTAAAAGCGTTGGGCTGGGCGGAATAAACGGCAAGACTGCCGAAGACGTTGGCGTGTTCATCCTTGAGCGGCACGGCGATGCCGGAACGAAAACCGAGCCGCAAAGCGCTCTCCCGCCAGGGTGCGCCTCGAACATCCGTTTTGTAATCCTCAAGGCAGGAAGTTTTCCCGGTCCGGATGGCCGTTCCGCAAGGACCGCGCCCACGCTCGGTGTCGGCCCAGCTAATGTCGAGCTTTGCGAGATCTCCCTCCTCGACCCCGGCGGAGGCGACGGGCCGCACACTTTTGGCCTCGTCGTGTTCGGCATAACCCACCCACGCCACACGGTAGCCCGCCTCCTCGCAGACAATCCGGCAGATTTCGCGGAGCAAACTCTGCTCATCCGTGGCGCGCAGGAGGACCTGGTTGCAGTTGCTGATCGCGCGCAGTTCGCGATTCGAACGACGCAGGGCCTCTGAGGTTAGCTGAACGAACTGAACCAATCGCCTGATGGTGAAATAGAGCAGCGCGGCGGTCACGAAGACAAAGCCAGCCCCCTTGATCGTCATCACCGCCCGGGGCAGATCGAGGCTAGTTACGATCGCGTCACTGAACGCAATCCATAGAAGCGCGGTCCCCGCGTAGCCCAGGGCAATTCGACCTGGACTCAAGCTTGAGACTCGATCATGGGGCATTCTTCGGCTTTTCATAACCACACTTCTTCCCCGGCCCGATGGCGACGCATTGATAGGCAACCAGCGAACGGCTCGCCTTCGAACCGAATCGGCGCGAGGCGGTATTCGCGGATCGCTTCGTCGCGCAGAGGACGCTCTTCTTGATCAACCAGACCTAAGCACATACCTGTGGGGCCTTTCCATTGCGCGCTCGATGAGTTTCTGCAAGAGCTGCTCCAGCGACTGCTCGGGCGCAAGGTCCAGCAGTATTTGCGCGGCGAAGTTGCCATCGAAGCGGTTATCGCCCGTTGGTTCCATAAGGAAACCCTACTGAAACGCTCAAGGTCAGGCAAATCGTGTATCGCTGGTCGGTTCCATAATATTATTTTTGTGGTTCGGCAGGCGGCGCTTGCGCAATCAAGACCTCACCCTCCTGAAGCAGGAGGCGAGCAAAGACCCAATCCTGCCAGTGCCACTTGTCGAAGTCACGATTCATTCCGCCCAGGACAGGGCTCTTAGCCCGACCAAGCTCCGCGCGCGCCGCCGCCGCGTCGCCGAACTGGTGGAAGGACATGGCCAGGATGACCCGATCCATAACCGTGGGCAGCGGCATAAAAGTGGAGGTGTCAAGGCTGCGCCGGCACCACTCCATAGCCTGGGCATAATTGCTTTGCCTGTATTCGAGCAGTCCGAGCAACATCAGGTCCCATGCAACAGCAGTGGTCGTTCCCTTCTTGATCGGACCGGCGCTCGCCACGGTACGCTCCAGAACCTGGACGAACGGCTCCAGCGCGCCTGCAGTAGTCTCGCCCAGGGGCCGAAGCAGGCTGAGTTTCATGACGGTTTTGGCCGCGTCTTCGTCAGTCAGGTCTTTGAACCGGTGCAGCGCCTCGTCGCGCAGGCGCAGAAAACCGGTCTCGTCCCCGAGCTTCAACGCAGCCATCCCGCTGCACAGATGATCCGCAGAGCCTCCCTTGTCGGAGGCAGCTTGGCGCACCTGCTCGAAACGCTTGCGCGCCTTCTCCCATTCACCACGAATGGCGTGCCACTGGCCCAGCGCACGAGCCAGGGACGTGACGGAGTCTCCGGAAACAACATCCGACTCCGGCCGGGAATCCAGCATGTGCTCACTCTGCGCAATCACCGCATCGCATTCGCGCATCAGCAGACCTGCGTTCACCCAATCCCACCAGGGACTTTCAAGCTCTTCCGGCGCGCCGATCCCAGGAAATACCACGGAACGGCCAATCCCAAGATCCAGTCCTTGCTCCAATTTGGCCTGGATCAACTCGTACGCCTCACTCCAATCCACGAGCGCGCTTTGGTATTGGCCTAACTGCCAGTTCGACATCGCCTTGATCAAGCACGTCTTGGTGACCCTGGCGCCAGTAAGGATGCCCCACTTCTCGTAACGATAACCCCAATCAATGGCTTGCGAAAAGCGACCCCGCCGATAATCCAGTAAAGCGAGCGTTTCCGTCCATTGCACCCCATGAGCCGGGTTCGGGCCCATCTCTTCACGGCTCGGAAATTTCTTTTCGACGACTTCACCCCCGAAAGCAAACCCCTGGAGCATGTTCGCATCGGGTGGCAGCAGCAGGCCGATTTTGAAGGTCCAGTATTCCGAGGCGATGTTCGTCACTCCCAGCCTGGCAACCTGCGCCTGGCGGAATTGCTCGTAGCCGTCCCGGTTTCCAGACCTGAGGAAGGCCGCCGCCAATCTCAAATGATCCGCGGCAATCAAGTCCACGTCCTCGAGCTGGTTCACCTTGAGTAAAGATTGGAACCGCGCAGCCGCCTCGGGCCAGCGGCCATTGAGCGCGTGCCAATCACCCAGCGCGCGCAACTCCGCGGCAATTTCGATCGAAGGCTGGTTCAGAGGCAGGTTGGCGGCAAGCCGATCCGCTTCCTCAAAGCGGCGTTGTGTGACCAGCCGTAGGATGTGCGACGCCTCTTCTCGAGCTTCAGCTTCTTTCCTCAGCCGTGCCTCGGAAGTTCTGGCCTCACGCTCTTTAAGAAACATCAGCGTCGAAAAGATGGTCGCCAGGAGCAAGGCCGCGACCGCTGCGGCTCCGGCCAGGAACACCTTTCGATTTCGGCGCACGAGCTTTTGCAGCCGGTACAACTGGCTGGGTGGACGCGCGAGAACAGTTTCCTCCTTCAAGTAACGCTCGATGTCCATGGCCAGCCCGTTGGCGGTCGCATAGCGGCGGGTGCGGTCCTTCTCCAGGCACTTGAGGACAATCCAGTCCAAGTCACCGTGGAGTTGGGACAACAGCCGGGGCGGTTCGATGTGTCGCCTCCTGGCGGTCTTGGTCAATTCCTCGTTGTTCAGCGTTCGGAGTTTGGCTGAGGGACTCAACGGTTCCTGCTCACGCACCGTGCGCCTCAGTTCGTCCACCCCCATTTTCAACAAATCCGTCGTGTCAAACGGAGTGCGCCCCGTCAGCAGTTCGTAAAGCAATACCCCGAGGGAGTAAATATCGCTGCGGGTGTCCAGATTCAATCCGCTGAACTCCATTTGCTCGGGACTCATGTAGGCGGGAGTTCCCATCAATTGGGCATACGAGGTGAAGAGGGTCTTGTCGGTCAGACGTTGCTCGGTGGCTTTGGCAATCCCGAAATCAATCACCTTGGGTACCGGCACTCCGTCGTGCATCGTGACCATGATGTTCGACGGCTTGAGGTCACGATGGATGATTCCTTTTTGATGGGCATGCTGAACCGCGTTGCAGACCTGAATGAACAACCCCAGCCGTTCCTTCATGCCCACGCGATTCTGGTCGCAGTATTCCGTGATTTTGACCCCATACACCAATTCCATCACGAAGTACGGCCGACCGGTTTCCGTCGCTCCGGCATCCAGAACCCGCGCAATATTCGGATGGTCCATCAGGGCCAGCGCCTGGCGCTCGGCCTCAAACCGGGCGATCACATTCCTGGTGTCCATCCCCAGCTTGATGATCTTCAGCGCCACCCGGCGGCGAATCGGCTGTTCCTGCTCCGCCATATAAACCACCCCGTAACCCCCTTCCCCAAGCTTCTGAAGTAACTTGTACGGGCCGATGCACTTGGTCTCGGGGATTTCAGTCTCCAGCGCCGATTCCGCCACCGAAAGGACCTGGGCAGCATCGGCGGTCGCCGGCTCCAACGCAGGAGCACAGGCTTTGAAGAAATCGCCGGCGCTTTGCGAAAGGGCCAACAACTTCTCAACCTGTTCGCGCAATGCCTTGTCCGCGCCGCAAGCCTGGTCGAGGAATTGACGGCGCTGCGCTGGATCGGTTATCTCCAGCGCCTCGCAAAACACCGCCTTTTCACGCGGAGATCGGGTGCTCATTTGACCACGGACTTATCTGTCCATGTACCGCTAATGCGCCAAACGCAGACCACTTTCGCCAAAATAATGCGGAATTTTTCAGCGCTTACTTCTGCTCGTTGATATAGCGAAACAGCCAGGCCCTGGCATACGCCCACTGCCGGTCCAGCGTGCGCGTGGCAAGCCCTAATGTCTCGGCAATTTCCGCATTGCTCAACCCGCCGAAGAACTTCAACACGACAATGCGCTCCAGTTCAGGATCTTCTTCCTTGAGACGCGCCAAGCCCTCGTCAACCAGCAAAACTTTGTCGTCGGGTGTGGTCTGGGCCAGTTCCAGATCCTCGATGTTCAGCCGCGACTGACCGCCGCCATGCTTGAGCCGGGATTTGTGACGTGCCCGCTCGATCAGGATGCGGCGCATCGCCTCAGCGGCCGCCCCGAAAAAGTGGGCGCGGTTTTGCCAGGTTCGGTCACCGTCCTTCACCAGCCGCAACCAGGCCTCATGGACCAAGGCCGTCGGCTGAAGGGTTTGGCCGGACAACTCATGCGCCATTCGTGAGGCGGCCAGCCGCCTCAACTCGGCATACACCAGCGGCAGCAGCTTCTCGGACGCGCCTTCTTCGCTGCGAGCGATGGCTTCCAGAACCTGTGTTATTTCGGCGGGCTCAGACACGGCTTGGCAAGTTTTACAGCGGCCTGGGCCGAAATCCAAGACCAGAGCCAAAAAGTTATGCATCGCCTCAAGGACTGTTGAATCCCAGGCGTTGGACAACGGAGGAAGAACATTGGCGAAGCTTGGAGGCTGTCCGGCGCATTACGAGACAAATAGACCCGCATTTATGAACTTGGACATTTTGGACAGCGTTGGCTATCAGCGTCGCGAGGCGGAAGCGCCCCGCGGGATCGTTTCACCAGCAAGACATCGTTCGCCCACCGTTCGCAGGCATTGTTGGTCTGGAGGCGATCGGGAGCCGAATGGGTTCCCGAGCTCCCGCGAGAGCACGCAAGAAGTAGGTGGATTTCGGACCCGGAATGAGAACCTGGAGTTGCTCAGAGCAATTGCCACCTCGAAAGTGTTCACCGAATTTGGACGTGCTTTCACCCAAGCCACCGGCTTGCAGGTGGCCTTGCGTCCGGTGGAGTCTTTCCAGCTTTCGTTTCACGACCAAAGGCAGCAAGGGCCATTTTGCGCGTTGATGGCGCGAGAAAACCGGACTTGCGCCGCCTGTTTGCAATCGCAGTCGCAGGTTGCACAGGGCGCCGTTGAAGGACTTCACACCATCGTTTGCTATGCCGGTTTGTGCGAAACCGTTGTGCCTTTAAGATTGGGGAGGCGGTTGATCGGCTTTTTGTGGACCGGGCAAGTGTTTCTGCGGAAGCCGAGGGAGCTGCAGTTTCGACGGATTCTCAATTTGCTGGCGAGCTGGGGAATGAGGCTCGATCAAACCGTTTTGCGGCAAGCGTATTTCGAAACGCGCGTCGTGTCGCCGGAGCAGCACGCGGCCGCCGTCAAGTTACTCACCATTTTTGCCGAACACCTGGAGATGGTAACCAACCAAATCGTGATTCAGCGGGATAACGCCGAGCCGCCAATGATTACCAAGGCAAAAGATTTCATTCGCCAGCATCATGCCGAAGACTTGAGCCTCCCCCAGGTTGCCCAGTTTGCCCACACCAGCCCGTTCAATTTCTGCAAGTTGTTCAAGCGAGCCACGGGCCTGACCTTCACGAGTTACCTTTCCCGCGTCCGTATCGAAAAATCCAAGAACCTCCTGATCAACCCTCAGCTGCGCGTGGGAGAAATCGCTTACGAGGTTGGGTTTCAGTCCCTCACGAGTTTCAACCGGGTCTTCCAGAAGCTCCTCGGACAGTCGCCTACGGAGTATCGGCTGAAGCTGCGGGGGGGTGAATTCTCCTAAGCAAACGAACCTCTTATTGTCTCGTCCGCAGCGGCGATCACACCACTCCGACCGAGGTCCGGGAAACACATTCACCCCATGCGCGAACGGACCGGTTACATGAAGGAGCCATGAATACCACACCTTCGACCAGTGCCCCGGCAGCACCAGCGTTCCGAAGTTGGATTATTGCCGCGACGATGCTGCCATGCCTTGTGAGTGCCCAATCAAATCCAACTGCGGAATCAAATTGGCCGGATTTCGAACTCGTCAATCCACACGCGAGGAACATCTGGGTTGATGATGTTGGGAGCGGATTTCGTTCAGAGGTTCAATCCATAAACTTTAGTCTGGGTGGAAACTATGGCTTTGAGAAGTGTGGCAGCCAGGAGGAGCATCACATGGCGTTGGCCAGCCTTTCGTACGGGACCATGCTTGGCCGGGCCCGGGGTGAAGGTCGCTGGTATCACGGAAACTGGGAATTCCAAATCGAGCTGTTTGGCGGGGCACAGTTCGATCCGGAGGTAGATTGGATTGTCGGATTGACACCTCATATTCGTTACAATTGTGCAACCGGCACTTGCTTGATCCCGTTTGTCGATTTGGGGGGCGGCATAACCGGCACGGGGATTGGGGCACCCGACCTGGGAAGTAAATTTCAGTTCAACGAACAAGGTGGAGTGGGCGTCCATTGGTTCATAAAACGCGACATCGCGATGACCTTTTCCGCGTTCTACATGCACGTTTCCAACGCGGGCATCAGGCAACCCAACTGTGGATTGAACGGTGTTAAGGGCGCAATCGGACTGACCTTTTTCTTCTGAACCGCGATGTGAAGGGCAACTCCCCCGGGTTACTCATTTGTCCATTGGTTCTTATGCGGTCTGATTGGTGACCCGAAACCGTCAGCCACTGCAAACAATGCAATTGGCGTTCAGCCGTTTATCGCGCGCGCACAGTTACAAATCCACGAAAGCAACCGTGGGCCGCGAATATTTTGGCGAACCTGGGGAGCGTTCCGGCGCATTACAGCCGGAATGAATACACGGTCGAACGATTGTTTGTTTTTCGAGTCCTCGAAATTTCGAGCGCGGCCTCCGGTCTCCGTTCCGGGCCGTTGGCTTGTAACTCAGCAGCTTCTGACGTTCTGGATAGTTGGCCCACCACCTGCCTAATGGAGTCTTGCATGCGAATTGCATTCAAAAAAATGAATCGAAACCGGCGCGATTGCTCACCCAGCGCTCGCCAGGCTCGCTCGATAATGTCTCTGCCGCAATCAATCCCAAATCCCTGGTGTGAAATTCTCATGAAAATACCAAAAGCGCTTATTCCGACAGTTCTTATGACCAATCATTCAAAGCCACTACTCCGCGTCGTGTGTGCCGGAAGCAGCACACCAATGCTGCTGTGCGTTGCCCTGGCGTTCACCGGCTGTGAAAAACCAGCGACCAAAGCACCCGAGAAAAGTCTGGTGCGCACCACCGTCGTCGAGTCGATGAGCAATGACCGCTCCGACGGCGAGGCGTCATACCTGGCGAGCGTCAAATTCGACAACGAAACCGACCTCAACTTCAAGGTGGGCGGGATTGTGGTCAATATCGGTCCGGGCACGGGCTGGGACGAAGGGACGCCGGTCAAAGCCGGGACGGTTCTGGCCGAGTTGAAGCAGTCGGACTTCAAGAACGCTTTGGACATGGCGAGCGCCAAGGCGGACTTGGCCACCACCACCCTGGAGCGCTTCCGCAAACTGCGCGCGACAGACGCCATTTCGCAGCAGGAACTCGACGTGATCGAGGCGGAGTGGCGCACGGCGCGGGCGGCGTTGGATCAGGCGGAGCAGAATCTTCGTGATTCGCGGTTGGTGGCGACGAAAGACGGCGTGGTGCTGGCGCGTCACGTCAATCTGGGCGTGACGGTGGCGCCCGGCCAACGCGTGCTGCGCTTTGCGGATACGAGTTTGATGTCCGTTGAACTGGGCTTGCCGGATCGGTTGATTGGAAAGCTGACGCCCGGTCAGGTGATTGATGTCGAGATTTCGGCGCTGGAAGGAATGCCGCCGTTCAAAGGCCGGGTATCGGAAGTGGGAGTGGCGGCGAGCGGCGAAGGCCGGTTGTTTCGCGTCGTGATCAAGGTGCCGAACCCGGATGGTCTGCTCCGCTCCGGCATGACGGCGCGCATTCGCGTCGGCGACGCTGCCACGGCGGCCTCCGGCACGGTTTGCATTCCGCTCTCGGCGCTGGTGACGCTGGTGTCCGACGGCAGTTCCCAAGCCGGCACACAAACGCAAATGGGGGTCTTCGTCGTCCAGGACGGCAAGGTGGCGAAGCGCGCGGTGAAGACCGGCGACATTCTCAAGAGTTCCATTCTCGTGACCGAGGGGTTGCGGGCGGGCGAACAGGTGGTGACTTCAGGGGCGAGCTTTCTTTACGACGGCGCGCCCATCGAAGTCGCCCCCGAACTGGCCACGAAGTAAGCCAGGAGAAACATTCCCATGTCAAACCACGTTGAAAATAAAAATGAGTCCGGTGGCATCGCGCAATTTTTTGTCGAGCACCGGGAGGTGAGCTGGCTGGCCTTGATCGCCGTGCTGGTGTGGGGCGCGGTGGCCTACACCAAACTGGGCCAGCAGGAAGACCCGACGATTCCCCAGCGCACGGCGATGCTGGTGACGATCTTCCCCGGCGCGACGGCCTCGAAGGTGGAGGAACTGGTCGCCAAGCCGCTCGAACGCAAGATCAGCGAGTTGGATTCCATCGAGGAGATCAAGACGACGGTCCGCCCCAGCGTCGTCACGATGAACATCAAGCAGCTTCCCGCGTCGAAGGCGACGATTGACCAGCAGTGGGACAAGGTCCGGGACAAGATCGCGGAAGTGCAGTTGCCCGATGGCACGCGGCAGCCGTGGCTCAACACGGATTTCGGCAATACCATCACGCTGCTGTTTGGGTTGGTCAGCCCGCCGATCACCGAGGCGGAGTGCGTGGCGCGGGCCAACCTCCTGCGGGACCGCCTGGCCGACCTCCGCGCCGGAGCGCCCTCCAACGATCGCGCGGCCGTGGCGGCCTGGCTGCCCGGCATGGACGCCAAAGCCCTCGAGACACTCCGCGGCCGGTTCGAGGTGGCAATCCAGGCGGCCGGGCTCGCCAAAGCCGTGCGCACCGCTCAGGGCCACTCGTTCATTCTGGCCGACTTGGAAACCACCGCCAGCCGCGGCGATCTGGAAAAGTTCATCGCCGAGTTCACCCGGACGTTCACGGGCACCGATCGTGAACTGTATCATCCCGATTTCACCCAGCCGATCGTGTTGATGGGCGATGAGGATCCGCTGCCGCAAACCCGCGCCACGGCCCCGCCGCGTTACAGCTATCGCACGCTCGAGTTGCTGGCGCGCGATTTCGAGGACGAACTCAAGCAGGTTGAGAGCGTCGGCAAAGTCACCAAAGTCGCCATCGTGGAGGAAGCGGTGTATCTGCTCTATTCGGACGCCGATCTCGCCGGCTATGGGCTGACGCCGGAAGGGGTGATGGTTTCGATCAACGCGCGCAACGCGGTGATTCCCGGCGGCACGATGCGCACCGAAGGTCGTAATTTCCCGGTGCAGCTTTCCGGCGAATACAAGACCGAGAACGACATGCTCGGTACGGTGGTGGGCATGGGACGCGGAGGCGCGCCGGTCTATTTGCGCGATGTCTTCGAAGTCCGACGGATGTATGAATCGCCCATCTCCTACAAGGTGGATGTCCTCGGGCGAGCGGGCGAGGAGCGCGGCGTTCACGCCGCTTCAGCGAACGAAAGAAAGGGCGCGCCCGAATCCACTTCAACCTCTGCCGTGCAAACCACGGTGAAGCGGCCTGAAGGCCGCGCGCCGGAACTGGACACGCGCCGCGCCGTGATGATCGCCGTCGAAATGCGCGACGGAAAGATCATCCGCCATTTCAACGAGGACGTGATGAAGCTGGTGGAACGGATGAAAACGCGCACCCCCGAGGGTATCGAGTTTCGGGTGTTGTCCGACCAACCCACGGCTGTGGACCATCGCATCAAGCACTTCATGAAGTGCTTCATGGAGGCGGTGATGATCGTCATCGTCGTCGCGCTGTTCATGATGGATTGGCGCTCGGCGCTGGTGCTGGCCACCGCCATTCCCGTGGGCGTCGCCATGACGTTCGTGGGCATGCAAGTGCTGGGCATTCCCCTGCAACAAATCTCCATCGCCGCGCTCATCATCGCCCTGGGTCTGCTGGTGGACGTGCCGGTCGTCGCCTCCGATGGCATCAACCGCGAACTGTATCGGAAGGAACCGCGGTTGCGAGCGGCCTGGCTTGGACCGCTGCGCCTGCGGCAGCCGATGGTGTTCGGCACTTTGACATGCGTCTTTTCCTTCCTGCCGCTGCTGATGCTCTACGGCGACAAGGGCGAGTTCATGAAAAGCATGCCAACGGTGGTCACGCTGGCGCTGCTGTCAGCCTTGTTTGTGTCCAACAGCTTCCTGCCGCTCATCAGCTATTACGTGCTGCGTGGGCAGAAAGGGTTCGATGAAGGCGGCGAGGTGCGTTCGTTCTTCCTGTTCCGGCTGGTGGACCGGGCGCTCCTGGCGCTGTTGCCGATCTACCAAAAAGCCCTGCGAGGGTCGCTCAAGCGCCCGTATCTCGTGCTGGGAGTCGCCTACACGGTGCTGGCGCTGGTCTTGGTCTTTGTGTTCCCGCGATTGGGCAGCCAGTTCTTCCCACCGGCCGAGCGCAACCAACTGCTGGTGGATATCGAATCGCCTTCGAGTGATTCGCTGACCAGCACGCGAGCGGCGGTGGATCAAGCGGTCGCAATCATCAAGCAGCACGAGGAAGTCGCCAGCGCGGCGGTGTTCTCCGGCGGCACTGCCCCGCGATTCTACTACAATGTCGAACCCAAGGCGCCCGCCAACTACCTCGGGCAGATTCTCATCAACACGCGCCACGCGGACGAGGTGGATGGGTTGATCGTCAAGCTGCGCCAGGAACTGGACGCCTCAGTGCCTGGGGTGCGTTGCGTCGTCAAGCCGCTCGAACAAGGCCCGCCGGTCAACGAACCGGTCCAAATCCGCGTCAGCGGCGAGAACCTGGACAAACTGCGCGTCCTCGCCGACCAAGTCGCGGCCGAACTGCGCGCGGCGGGTGGCTACCACGTCTTCGACGACCTCGGCCTGCGCATGCCGAACATCCAGATTGACATTGACCAGGACCGCGCGAATTCACTCGGTTTGAACAACCGGCAGATCGGCGGGGTGGCCCTGTCCTCCTTTGCCGGTTTGCAAGTGACGGAATTGCGCGAAAAGGACCGGCTCATTCCCGTGCTGGTGCGCGGACGCATCGAAGACCGCAGCGAGGTGGAGAAGCTGCGCGGGCTCTACGCGCCGACGCCGGACGGGAAGAGTGTTCCTTTCGAGAGCTTCGCCAAGGTGATCGTCCAGCCGGAGTTCGTCCGGATTCCGCACTACAACCAGCTCCGCACCGTGACGGTGAAAGCCTACGCGCCGTTGGGCGAATTGCCGTCGAAGATTCTCGACCGCGCGCGGCCCGGCCTCGCGAAGATCAAGTTGGACCCGGGTTACGAACTGAAGTTCGCCGGCGAGGACGAGGAATTGCGCAAGAGCAAGGCGGAGATGGTCGTCATCCTGCTGGTGTGCCTGGCGCTGATCATTGGCACGCTGGTGCTGCAATTCCGCTCGGTGGTCAAAGCCGCGACGGTCATGCTGACGGCGCCGCTGGTGCTCATCGCCTCGCTCATCGGACTGTTTGTCACGTCCTCGCCCTTCGGATTCATGGCCATGCTGGCGGTGATCAGCCTGATCGGCGTGCTCGTGTGCAACATGATCGTGCTCAGCGAACAGATCGAGCACTCGCGCGAACAGGGGCTGCCGCTGGAGGAGGCGCTGGTGAAGTCCGGCCTGTCCCGTTTGCGCCCCGTGCTGATGACGGTGCTGGCCGTGTCCGGCGGTCTCGTGCCGCTGTTCTTCGCCGGCGGCGCGCTCTGGCATCCGCTGACGGCGGTTCACATCTTCGGCCTGCTCTTCGCCCCGGTGCTGACGTTGGGGATGTTGCCGACGATGTACTACGTCTTCTGCGCCAAACTGAAACTCATCAAGTAATCATCACATTATGCGCTCATTATTTTACAAATGGCCCGACAATCAAACCGGCCAGCGTTGCGCACCTCTCATTAACACCGGGCTTCAGCCCGGTGACTCACGCCGGCAGGAATGTTCAGCCGCTTCAGCGGCTTCCGGGCGCGGTCAGAAGCCGTTAAAACGGCTTGGTGCGCCATCACCATTTCCCACCGGGCTGAAGCCCGGTGCTAATGGGAATTGCCTCACGGCGTCATTACTATTCTGCGTCGCGGCGCTGTTGCTCGCCGGGTGCGCCGTTGGACCCAACTACCAACGCCCCGCCGTCAATGCGCCGGTTGGCGTTCGCGGTGCCACTGATCAAGTCTCAACCAACTCGCTCGCCGACCTGCCGTGGTGGAGCGTGTTCAAGGACCCGGTGCTCCAGGATTTGATTCACGTGGCCCTCACCAACAACTACGACCTGCGCATCACGCTCACGCGAGTGGACCAGGCCCGGGCGATTCAAGCGCAGGCACGCTCCCAGTTCCTGCCGCAAGTCGGCTACGGGGGTGAAGCCAACCGTGGCAAGAACGAGTATCTCGGCCTGCCCGCACCGAATGGCGGTCGAACCATGGACAGCTACCTGGCGGGCCTCGGAGCGGTCTGGGAAATTGATCTCTGGGGTCGCGTCCGGCGGATGAACGAAGCCGCCAAGGCCAACTTCATGGCCACGCAGGAAGGCCGGCGCGCCGTCCAGATTTCCCTCGTTAGCGGCGTCGCGGCGACCTACTTCGAGTTGCTGGAGCTGGACGAGCAACTTGCCATAGCCCAGCGCACCCGGGATTCCTACGAGCGCACGCTCAAACTTTTCTCCGACCAACATGCCGGCGGCCTGGCTTCCAAACTTGAGGTGTCCCGTGCCGAACTCGCGCTGCGCACGGTCACGGCGACCATGCCGGAAATCGAGCGGCAAATCGCGCTCAAGGAAAACGAAATCAACACGCTCCTCGGTCGCAACCCCGGCCCAGTGACTCGCACCTCCACGCTGCTGGCGCAGGATTTGCCAGTCGAAATCCCGGTCGGCCTGCCTTCGAGTTTGCTGGAGCGCCGACCCGACGTTCGCGCCGCCGAGCAGCAAGTCCGCGTGGCCAACGCGGAAATCGGCGTCGCCACTGCCGACTTCTTTCCGCGCATCGGCCTCACGACTTTTTACGGCGGCACGAGCACCGAGTTCGATAATCTCTTGAAGAGCGAGGCCAATGTCTGGTCCGCGGCGGCCAATGTTGCCGGGCCGCTCTTCACTGGCGGCCGTTTGACCGCCCGCCGCCGGCAAACCAAAGCCGCCTGGGAAGAGACCAAGTTGAGCTACCAGAAAACCGCCCTCACCGCCTTCCGCGAGGTTTCGGATGCGCTCATCTCCCGCCGCCGCTTCGAAGAAGGCCGCGTCGAACAAGCGCAAGCCGTCGGCGCCGGACGCCAAGCCGTCGAGTTGGCGACGACCCGTTACAAGGAAGGCAAGGCGAGTTACTACGAAGTCCTCGAAGCGCAACAACAACTCTACCCCGCCGAGAACACCCTCTCGCGCCTCGAAGTCGCCCGCCGCCTCGCCGTCATTCAACTCTACAAATCCCTCGGCGGTGGGTGGGAGACCGAGCCATTCGTTGTGCGGTCGGGTTCATCGCCTCAATCCAACTGAAACGGAATCGTGAACAAGAATTGAACCAAAGGATCATGTATGAGCCAGGTTTTCAGACTTCGTTATAGAACCATCTTTGCGGCGGGTCTTGCAATCGCCCTCGCCAGCCTTGCGTTTTACCTGTATCCGGCACGGCTTGCGGGGCAGGTTTCCTCGGGGACTTATCCTCACCCGATCCGTGAATTGCAGGAGGAGAGGCTCGCCACCCTGCGGCAAATAGTGGAGGTCATTGACCAAAAGCGCCGGCAAGGCAGCGCCAGCATGGCCGAGCTTGCTTTCGCGAAGCAAGATGTTGCCGAAGCGGAACTGGAAATCTGCGCCAACCAATCGGATCGCGTGAAGGTCCTCGAGCAAATCGTCGAGGATGCACGGATCATCGCAAGCAAGGCCGCGCAACTTGCACAAGAAAATCTCCTTTCCCAAGAAGTTGCGTTGGCAATGAAAGCCGATTGGTTGAAGTCGCAAATCCGGCTGGAGATGGCGCGGGCGGAACTGTCGAGCGAATTGACCGGCAGCGGACAAAAGCGAGCGCCAACGGGCTGGGCTTCTCCGGCCGCACAATGATCCTCCCCTACCACCTATGATTACCTCGATCCCCGAAACCCATTTATGAAAACCACCAACCATTACCTGTTACTGGACATCTACACTGAAGACGGAGCGCGCACGCAGTTCCGCCAGGATGACCAACAGCTCGGCGAAAAAACGCTGCGACAGTTGGTCTCGCCCCGGCTGTTCAGTCCACCTTTGCTTACCTTTGCTTCCGAACAGAGCGTCAGCGCCATTCCTAACCGGACCATTGACATGATTTTGGCGCACACGGCATCGCCCCCGCCACTGCCGCTGCCGGGCGGGTGGGTGGATGCGGTTGAAGTCAACGATGACGAGTTAATCCATCTCGCCGACTTGGAGGCAGTGGCCGCGGCAGAGAACAAACACGTCGTGCTGGCGGAAATCCACACGGTGGGAGACTGGATGATTCGCCTGAAGCTGGAAACCATCATGCTGGAGACCGTCCAGGAAAAGCTCCATCTCTGGAACCAATTTCTGGAGTTGCCCGCCATTCCCTTTCGATTGAAGGCGGGCGGAATTGGCGTCATCAACTCCGCGAATATCGTTCGCGGGACCGTGTGTCCCCCGATTGATGGAATCGCCAAAACAGCACTGGCGGCTGATTTATCGCAGTGCATTCGCTCGTGAACAACCGCCGGCTTGGGTCGTTCAACTTTACAAAGCCTTGGGTGGCGGCTGGTCGCTCAAAGACTCCGCATGGTCTGGAATGGAATGAGCACACGGGCATCCGGACTGTCTTCGGAAAAAGCACAGACGCGGACTTGTCGCAGACACGGACGGGACTCGGACTGGTTAGGGGCACGGACTGTGCGTGGTCGTGGACCGGCCATGGTCACGGACAAGTTGCGGCCACGGTCAGGTCGTGGACCTGACATGGACATGGACTGACCGAGTTAGAGGACGTTACGCGGACGCTGCCCGGATGCTTCCCGGACACATCCCGGCAATTACCCGGCTGCTGCGTGGACAATATGCGGAAATTGCCGGACGGTTGCTCGGCAATGGCTCGGCCAATGCCCGGTTATTGCCCGGACATTTCACCGGCTGCTGCGAGGACGAATTCCGGCAATTGCTGCGGCATTACCGACGGACAACCGGCGGATAGTCGGCGTCAGCAGCGGCCTTATTCTGATAAGGGGATGGTGTCTAACCAAAATGACCGGCTTTCCCATTCCAGAAAGCCGCCCAAGATTCTGTTCAATTGAACGCTTCAGATTGACGCACTGATGTGCAAATTCCGAAGCACTGAACGAGCGTTCTGAACCGGCAGCGAAACGGAACAGGTCGGGAGTGGTATAAACGGACGACGGTGAAGTGGAGCGCGGTTTCAGGAACGCTCGTTGAGTGCGCGACCGTCAAGGCTTGCATTGCGGCGATTTGTCTGGCCGGTTGTCGAGGCACGCAGACAAGGCGGCCAGTCAGAGCGCCGGGCCTCACATCAGAGGGAAATGCCCTTGGCTTTCTTGTAGCCCCGTTCCAACTGCTGCTCCCGGAATCGCCTGATCTTCTCATTCTGGCTTTTGGCGATGGCAGTCAGCGGAAGAATTTCCGACCAGTTGATCTGATGCCTGCTGGTAATTTTCCGGGCGCGGTTGCCGGTGGTTAATTTGAGCACCTGATTGACTGCACCCAGCCAATGCCTGGCCGGAATCTCAGCGCGCTCGACCTGTTGCAGAAATTCATTCAAAAAAGCGCGGACGCACGGCAGCAGAATTTTCAAGTGTTGCATGTCGTGTCGTTTTTCCTGTGGCACGCTGGCCACCAATTCCAGTTTGCAGGCCAGCAGTGAAATGGGATCAAGGACGCGGATGGTTTTCCCGTTCCACTCTGCCTGAACCGCCAGTGCCTCCACTGAACCCGAAACACCGGGAATCCGCCGGACCACTTCTATGTTGGATTTCACCCCGCCAATTTGAAAAGGAATGACTCCTGCCAGCGCGGTCATCTCCACCTTGGGAGGATAACCCGGAGTTAATTCCAACTGCCGGGCAATGCGCTGGACATCATCCAAGCCGCCCTTGAAATCAATGTCCTCGCTGGTAAACGGTTGTAATGATTGAAGCTGGGGTTCAACGGCAAGATAGCGTTCCGCCCAATAGTTGACCGCCTGGCCGCCGATCAGAAGATAAGGCTGTCCGTCTGCGTCGCGTATCTTGAGAACTTCGGCAAACTGATGGAGAGAAAAACCCACGGCTACGCCCATTTGGACATGGCGCGGGCGACCTGCCTGAAATTGGTGATGCGCCATTTCGCACCATCGCCCACCAGTGATGCCCGGCGTTGTTGTGCTCCTGCCGCCTGTGGACTGCGCCGGGCCTTGCGCGCCGCTGCCATGCGACTTTGTGCTTCCTGCCGTTTTACTTCATTGAAATCCACTGTTTTCACTTTCAAGAATCATACCGTAACTAGAGGTCAGGAGCAAGTTTGCCAAAGCACTGGTAGTGATACCACTACCGAAGCACTGAGCGGGCGTTTCTGAAATCGAGGCGGAACGGAGCGAGTCGGGAGTGGGGTGAAACGGACGACGGCGCAGTGGAGCGTGGTTTCAGAAACGCCCGTTGAGTGCGCCGCCGTATAGGTTCAGGTCGTTTGCGGCGAGTTGTCTGCACGGTTTGCGAGGCACGAGCAAAGCCGGGCAGTCAAAGCGCCGTGAGTCCCGTCTTTCCAACCTCTGAGTTTCGCGCCGGGTAGGCGTCGCAAAAGGTGTCTCACATACACCTCGGCTGCTTTGGATTCTGCCATTCTGTCCGGCATGACGGCGAATCAGCGACCTGGCTTGGCGAAGTCTCTTTGCTTTCGACGAACAATTCTGCCCAACGGACACACCATCACCGAGCACGTTCCCTTGCTGTCACCGGTCGAGGCGCGGACAAAGATTGTGTGTCATGCGCGCCGCAGCACCCTGCAAACCGGATAATCTCGCACTGTATGTTTACTGCGGTCGCGCAAAAGAACTTGGACGATGCCGAGAAGTATTTCGACGAGCATCTGGCGCAGAACGATTACTACGCGGCGGGCGAAATCCGTCCCGGCCAGTGGATCGGCGCGGGTGCGGACCGGTTGGGCCTGTCCGATATCGTCACGCGGGAACAGTTCCATGCGCTATGTGAAAACCGCAATCCAAACGATGGCAAACGGCTGACGCAACGGCAGCAGAAGGAAGACAAGCGGCGGGTATTTTATGATTTCACCTGTTCCGCTCCAAAGTCGGTTTCGGTGCTGGCGGTGACCTTGAATGACGAGCGGTTGGTGGCGGCGCACGAGGAGGCCACGCGCATTGCGTTTCGAGAACTGGAAACCTTCGCCGCCACGAGAGTCCGCAAGCAAGGTAATCAGCGTGATCGGACCACCGGCAACCTGGTGGCGGCTCAGTTCATTCATACCAGTTCCCGCGAACTCGATCCGTTGTTACACACGCATTGCACTGTGTTCAACGCCACGTTTGATGACAAGGAGCGTTGCTGGAAAGCCCTGCAAGCCCGTCCGATGTATGACGCGATCCGTTACGCCACAGCGGTTTATCGGAATGAACTGGCGAAACGGATTAAGACCATCGGCTATCAAACCAGACCTGCGAAACACGGTTTTGAAATCGAGGGCGTCAGCGAGGCGATTTTGAAACGTTTCTCCAAACGGGCGCAGCAACGGGATGAAGTGGTGCGGGCGATGGAACAAAAGCGGGGACGCAAACTTTCCAACGACGAAATCGCTTATGCGGTGCATCAAAGCCGAGCAAAAAAGATCAAAGGCATTTCGACCGCAGAAGTGCGCGAGCGTCAACTGGCCCAATTGCAGCCGGACGAACTGCAAATGCTCCGTCAGCTTTCCGCGTCCGCGCAAGCCAAGGCAACGACGCCGGACCCAGACTGTGAATCAAACGCCCTGACTTACGCCGTCACCCACGTCTTTGAGCGCAAGTCCGTCGTGCCAGAACATGAACTTTTGAACGTCGGACTATCGCAGCGTCTGGGTGAAGTGGATTTGCCGAGGTTGAAAGCAGCGGTCAGCCAATCGCCGGCACTGGTGAAAACGGAGCGCGGGTTCTCTACCAAGGAGATTTTGGCGACCGAACTGCATTTGATTCAGACGGTCATTGCCGCGTGCGATGCCGTGGGGCCGCTCAATTATTCGCATGCCCCGGCCGACTGGTTAAGTGAGGATCAGCATCGGGCGATTTACCATGTCCTTCGCACCAGCGACCGCATCACCGGCCTGCGTGGTCTGGCGGGCACTGGTAAAACCACGGTGCTCCATGAACTGGTCGCCGCTTGCAAGGAGGTTGGAATTAAGCCGTTGTTCTGCGCGCCGACGGCGGCGGCAACGGACGTTCTCCGCAAGGAAAGGTTTGAAGCTGTGACGTTGCAAGGTTTGTTGCAGTCCAAGCCCGTATTGTCTGAACGGCAGTTGATTGTTCTGGATGAGGCCGGAGCGGTGGGCATTGACGACATGAAGCGGCTCTTTGATCTGGCGAAGGATTGCCGAATTGTCCTTTCCGGCGACACCGGGCAACACGCTTCCGTGGTGCGTGGCGATGCGCTGCGGATTCTGGAGGAACATTCCCGCTTTCAATCCGGTCAATTGACCCGCATCCGTCGTCAACGGCGGGCCGAGTATCGCAAGGTGGTGGAACTCGCAGCGCAGAAACGAACCGCCCAGGCGTTTGCGGAATTGGAGCGCATGGGCGTGATGATGGAATTGCCGGGTGACAAGCTTCACGACTCCGCCGCCAAGTCGTATTTGAAAGCACTGGAACAAAACAAATCCGCGTTGCTGGTCGCGCCGACGTGGAATGAAATCGCGGCGGTGACAGTGCAAGTTCGCTCGGCGTTGAAAACGTCTGGCCGGTTGGCGGGTGACGAAAAGGAATTTCAAGTTTTCGATTCTCTGTCGTGGACGGAAGCGCAAAAGAGCGATGCGCGGCAATATAGGCCCGGCATGGCAATTCGATTTCACCGGAGCAAAGCTGGTTTTGATAACGGTGAATCGGCGGAAGTGGTTGGGGTCGTAAATGACTCGCTGAAGGTGCGACGAATGGATGACACTGAAGGACTTTTCCCGTTGTGTCGGGGCGCTGCCTCGTTTGATGTGGGAGAGACAAGGAAGTTGAAAGTCGCCGTTGGTGACCGGCTGTTGCTGCAAGCAAATGCTGTGCGCAAGCAGTTCATCAATGGAGAACTCGTCGACGTCAAAGCGATTCAAGGCAGTGCTCTGGTGCTGACTGATGGCCGGGTGATCCCGGAAAACTATCGCACGTTCACCCACGGTTACGCTGTCACGTCCCACGCCGCCCAAGGCAAGACGGTGGATGAAGTCATTGTCGTCGCGTCCTCGCGTTCATTACCCGCTGTCAGTCAGGAACAGTTTTACGTCAGCATCTCACGCGGGCGCGACACCTGCCGGGTCTTCACCGATGACGCTGATCTGTTGCGTTCTCACGTCACACGCTCCAACGCGCGCGTCGCCGCCGTGGAAGTCGTAGCGCCAGTTGCGATTCACCGTCGCGGCTTGCTCGGGCGCGTAATGCAGTGGGCCGGGCGCGTTGGCGAACTGGTGCGACTGAACGCCGTTTTGCCAACTCAACGAAGAACACACTCGATCCGCAGAATAGCTCTCCACGACAACCACCAGGCTTATGAGAACTACCGACCCCGAATCTCCCTCCGCTGAATCATCGGCACAGCGCAATCCCTGTCACGACACGACGAACAGGCATTCGTTCGCCCTCGGCGTCACGGCAGACGACGGCCACGATTATTTCTTCGGCATGACACAGTTCATTGAGGCGGAACTGGCGGCGAATGCTGACGTTGAGAAAAGTGATAACGCCCCTCCCGAACGTATGCATCTTCGCTATGTCACAGGAGAAGTGATTATCCTTGGTCGCGGTCTGCGGCGGCTCGCTCAATTGCTGCAACGAGGAGAACTCGAAAACATCCGGCCACTCGACCGGCGGTACGCCGGACTCCGCCAGAGCGGGCCAATCATTTCATCCATTATCGTGACGCGAAAGGAAATCGCATGAATCCATCTTTAAGTTTCCTTTCTCAAAGCGGTCACGCGCGGGATGGCTGGGAGATTGAGCCGTGACGAGTGACAAACAATTAAGGGGAATCAAGCTACAGGCTGTTCGCGTGAAGCGGGATGCAGACCAGGCCCTGAACATAAAGGAGTTCGCGGTGCTCGCTGGTGTTTCGTATTCAGTCGCGCGCGAGTGGTTTCACCTGCCTGGATTCCCAGCACTCCTTGGAAAAGTGTTCTGGACCGATTTCGTACTTTGGCGGCGAAGTCAAAACCAATCGAAATCCCTGCCGAGTTCCAACGGCTCCGAAAACACGTTAACTACTCACAATACTTCCCGGCAATGGCCCGCTCGTGCCGCCAACATCCTGGCTGAGGTTCACTAAGTCAGCGACCGCGCGCGATCCATCTCACTGGTCCCACCGAATCACCGCGCCCATCCGTTGCTGACTGATTCCGTTCGGCTCGCGTTCCTCCGAGCGCGAGCAATTCACTTCACAGAGACTGCGAGAAATGACTCATGGACTCATGGAGTTCCGACTTGATTCTCCTGCACTTTTCCTGCACTTTTACGGAAGTAGTTGATCTTCAATGGTAGCGCGTACGGGAATCGAACCCGTCTTTCAGCCTTGAGAGGGCCGTGTCCTAGCCGATAGACGAACGCGCCTTCAACACCAACGAGCAGCAGTGTAGCTGAGTGAATGAGCGTGTCAATCGCCAGGGACGCACTGCCAGGTACGCACAACTACCAAAATCGCCGGAAACCTTAGCGGGGCGTGACGATCGTGGGCGAGATGGCATGCGTTGGCAGGGCGCATCGGCAACACCGCTTTCGGGAGCCGAGTCTGCGCGGTCAGAGCGGCGTGGCGCTTCGCTCCTGCCGCCGTCCAAAGGCGTGCTGCCGGCACCTGACATCCCGCATAAACCGTGATGATTCGTGGAGAGGTAATGCTTCAGCTTCTAAAAGCAACGGCAGGTGACCGGGTTGACACCGCCCCCGGGCTGGCGTTTACGACCACCCCGTGAGCTTGCTGTGAAACCGAAGACTGGTACTTTCCCGGTGCAAGCTGCAAACGCGCTGGGTGACGAGCTGGATCGTGAAATCACAGAACCTGCTCCTCTCTGGAGAAGCCGCAACAACGGCCGAGGCCGCGGAATTGTTCCTTGACCGCCATCTGCGAGACGCGCTGCAACTCGCAGCCTCCCCGCTATCGGAAATGGAGTTCAGGGATCATTAGTTGATTCGATTGTTGTTGGCCCGTGGCAGCCGGCCGCTGGAGGACTCGCTGGCGTGACTCCGCCGGAACGCCTCCCGCAACTCGCCGCCACCATCGAGCAGTTGGGCCACCACTATCTCATGATGGGGTCGGCGTTGACCGCCGCCATAAACGCCGATAGGCGCGACAAACTCACGTCCGCCGGGAAGCGCTGATGCTGGTGGTGTTCCGCCAAACCAACTTCGTTCGACGTGAGCTTCGTGAGTTGCCAAACCGGAGTGGCCCGCCCCATCTGCAATTTCCTCCGTGCGGCGGAAATTCAGCATCTGCGGTGATGTGTAAAATTCCCGTCCTTCGCAATTCACTCCGGTAGCAGCCGATGTCAACTGGCTTATTCTTCATCCGGCGAGCATGCAGAAGGCCATGCATGCATCAGCAAAGTTAGAGCGGACTCACGTCCGCTGCTACACCGCTTGCGGTGGCAGCCGATGTTAATCGGCTCAAGTTTCATGGCGACTCATACGCCTCGAACTCCACTTCCGCACTTCCCACATGGCCGCCCGTGATGGTGGTCGCGCCCACCGGGAATACATCGCCGCCGCCGTTCTCCCGGATGGCCAGCCGCACATACCGGCACACCAAGCCGCCAAAGGGCACGACGTCCGTCGTGGACGCCCCGCCATCCAGCGCGAACTCCCCAATCGGCGCGAAGCCCACCCCGTCCACCGAAACCAACACCGCCGTCCGCTTCACCGTCCAGACCGCGTAACAAGGATCTCAAGCCGTCGGTTGTCGGAATGCTTCCGCTCACCAGATTATCGGCACTTGATCACCTGAGCGCAAAAACCCCACAAACGCGGTTTGCGGAATGAGCGGCGCGTATGTTCCTTCGGCCCAGGAGCCAATCGAATATGGCGCATACCAAAACTGTAGTCCGGCAGCAGTGAATGAGAACAACGCACCCTCAATCTGGCTGTCGGTGATTTCTACCAACTCGATGTCTTCCATGTCCTCGAGGCGTTCCTGGCGGAGTTGGTTGAGTTGCCGGGTTAGCAGCGTGGCCAATTCCTGTTGCCAGGGTAATTCAGGCTTGAACAGCTCGGCCAAGGTCAACTCGCGCCAGCCAGCCTCCGTTCGCATGACATTCAGCACTCCAATTTCGATGCCATTGTGAAATCCACCCGTGTAGTCCGTGGTGGTATGCACGATACTGACCACCTCCGGCGTTGCCAACTGCACCTCCCACTCGGTGGTGAGGTAGTGATGGTTTTCATCCGATTGCCGACTGAACGACCGCCGAATCGCATGGAGTGATTGGCCGGGGCAGAAGCCTTCCACCTGCTCACTCGCGCGCTGCTTCACCCGCTCGTTCACTGCGACCCAAAACGCATTGGTCGCTGGCAACTGATCCACTACCCCACGCGCCGTGGTGCGAAGTCCGCGACCCAAAGCCGTGATTCCCGAAGCCCGGCGGCTCTCGATCGTGATGACCTTAACCTGGCTTCCTGCGATAGACTGTGGTTTCCCGGTGGCCTGCCAACTCGAATTCCCCACATTCACGATGGCAGCGGATGCAACGACCAACAGCATCAATGCCACGAATAGAAAAAGACGCTTCATATTAGGAGGCTGCACACTTCTTCTTCAGCCAACGCCACATCATCCCCAACAGCACCGCAATCAGTCCATAGGCGAGGCCCAAGCCAAGGACGCCCACGACTTTTGAAGCAGTCTCACTCTTGTGGATATGTTCGTAGAACGAGTTGCCGGCCAGGAATCCCGGTTAGAACACGATGGCCGCCCATTGGGGAATGGAAGAAAACAGCGAATAGCCTCCACCGGCCAGCAGGTAGGTCGTGCCGGCGAGTGCGCCCAGAGTGAAGCCGCCCGGAAAGAGTGAACGTTTGGACATTAGCGTAACAATTCAGGCTCTGGCATTCATGGATTCACCTGGATGCGGTAGAAAAACGGCCCCGGGCCGGTAGCGGTGGAATCAGTGAATTCGTTTTGCGGGGCGGTGGCGGGGAGGTTGGTGGCCAATGTGCTAAAGCCCTGAGCGAGACTTGTTGCGCGATGAAGGGAGTAAGTCTTACCGGCCACGCTCGACCACTTGATGACCAAACCGCCTCCCGGCGCGGGCTGAATGTCTGTGGACGCCTTGAACACCGAATTTGGATCGTTCGGGTCGGTGCCGGCGATGAGTTCGGCCCAATCGGGCACGCCATCACCGTCGGTGTCCAGGGCGGGATCCAGGGGCAGATTGACCAGCAAATCCACGCGCTCGATGCGGCCACGGTCGGCTTTGCTGAAGGTGAAATTGGTGGAGGCGGGCGGAACGAACGTGGCGGCAATGCCGTTCACAGTGGCTGACCGGGTGAAGTTGGTTGGCGCAGCAGTCAGCGGCAGCGTGTTTGTGGAGGGAGCAAAAGTCAGATTACCGGCGAAACGGGTTTCAAACGGAATGCGGGCGACGTAAAAGTACTGCCCGTTCACGCTGGCAATGGTGGTGGAGGCCGAGGTGCTTGAGGCAGCACCGACAACCGTCCACGCCACACCGCCCGACGTGAGCAGGAGTGGGCCGGCCGTGTTGGTGACACTGCCATAAAGAATGAGCGCGGGTTCGGGAATGCCGCCAGCCTTGACCGGCAAAGCGGTCAACACCATGGCCAGCGCGACAACCAAACTCCTCAAGGTCGTTTTCATATCTGGATTCTGTTCAAGTTGCAACGGACGTCGGCGAAGGATTTGACAGCTGTATCAATTGTGGTACGAACAACAATATGAATAAGAACAAACATCGCGGTTCCGACCTGCGCGACTTCTTGCGCGAAGAAGGGGTCTTGGAGGAAGTCGAGGCCCGCGCGGTGAAACGCGCCCTCGCCCTGAGACTCGCCGCTCTCGCGCACGAGCAATCGGTCACCAAATCCGAAATGGCGGCCCGCATGAAGACCAGCCGGGCGGCCGTGGACCGGTTGCTCGATACCGACAACCCCTCGGTCACACTGACGACGCTGGGCAAGGCGGCCCGCGCGCTCGGGCGCAAGGTCAAGATCGAGCTGGTGCCGGCGTGAACGGCGTTCAGTTGCCGGGACACCTCTCTTGGTGGCAGCCAAGGGAACGAGGCTCTCATAGCACATTCTCCAAGCCGCTCTTCCTCATCCGCAATGAATGGGGAATCAAGGTCTCGGTTTTCGTGCGGGACGGTGATTCAAAGCCGTCGTCTAATTGGACGGTTGGCATTGAACCCGGTTTGTGAGATAGTCCGGCCATGCAAACGGTAACACTGACTGAAGCGCAGAAACACCTGCAGGAGCTGGTGCGTGACCTCGCTCGCGAAGGCGAACTCGTGATTACCGACGCGGACAAGCCCGTTGCCAGACTCTCTCCCGTGACGGCGCAAACGTCCTTGCGCCAACTGGAGCCGAAATCCGTTGGCGCAGTGCTTCGGCCCTTCCCATCTCCGGAGGATGACCCCCTGGGTGAAATGCTCGATGCACGGCAATGATCGGGGCGGACACCACTTTTTTGGTTCAACTCGAACTCATCGAGCTGCCCGCGCACCAGGCCGCTCACGAACTCTTGCACCGTGAGATTCTGCAACCGCAAGTCCCGCTCGCCCTCGCGCCGCAGGTCCTTGCCGAATTCATCCATATCGTCACCGACCCGCGCCGCTTTCAGAAACCGCTGACGGCGGACGAGGCGGTGGCCAAGGCCCGCTTCTGGTGGCACGCCTCCGAAGTGCAACACGTTTTCCCCTCCAACGACTCCACCGTCTTGTTCTTGGATTGGATGCAACGCCATCAGTTGGGGCGCAAACGGATTCTCGACACGCAACTCGCGGCCATCCTCTGGACCGCGGGTGTGCGAACTGTGCTCACGTCCAATCCCGGGGACTTTCAAATCTTCGGATTTCATACCTTGCGGCCCTCGTAATTCACGACCGGCAGTTCATTCCCGCGCCGAGTTGTTAACGCCGATCCGCGCTCCTGCTTCCATTCCGCGTTCCACCATCGAAATTCCGCACTCGCAGCGAGCCTTCTCACGCCGGCTGCTACGTTGGGGCGGCGTTCGGCATTGCTAAAGGTGAAGTTGGCGGAAGCGGGCGGAACGAGCGTAGCAGCAAAGCCATTCACCGTGGCGCATCGGGTGAAAGGCATCGGTGAAGCGGTGAGCAGAAGTCTGTTCGCAGAGGGGGAGAACGTGACGTTGCCGGCGAAACGCGTCTCGAACGGAATGCGGGCGATGTAAAACGACTGGCCGTTCACGCTGGCGATGGTGGCGGAGACGGTCGTGCTGGAACCGCCGCCTGCGACGCTCCAGGCGACCGCGCCGTTGGTCAGCACGCTCGACCCACTCGTGTTGGTGACGCTGCCGTAAAGGATGAGTGGTGGTTCCGGGACGGCCGATGCAAAAGCCAGAGCGGGGAGAAACAAGGTCGCAATTCCCAACCGCAGACGGCGTTTGGGGGATAATGTTTTCGCTTTCATGGTAGATCTTACCGTCCAGTTCTTCACTGCGCTCAGTGCATGGGAATTCCTGCACCCTGCGAGTTGAGCCAACTGAAGAATCCTCGCTCGAACTCTTGGAATGACGTTACAGTTCTCTGCCACACTGCCTCCACTGCGGTGCGCCCCGAATCAACGACTCCGGTCAATTGTTGAGGCGTTGGTGTAAACTTGCATCCTAGGCTAACTGCGGCTGGCCCAAACGCCAATTGGCCGCCGCCAGCCTTCAGTCCACTACCGATCATGACTCCTGCGCAGCCCTTAACCTCCACATCACAACTCACCTGGCTGAATAATGTCATACCGCCAGAAAGAGACCCTTGCAGAGCACAGAGTTCTACCTGCCCTCCCAATACCCCATCTTTGTACCCAAAGAATCCCGATGCTGCAAATGTTGACTTTGCAGCGCTACCGTGAAGGTCAAATCCGGGTGCGAGAACCCAGGTTCCCTTGAGTTCCATCTGGGTAAGGTATGCATCTCCACTGAGGCCTAACACAAAACTATCGTGTGTCGCGCCGACGCCCAGTGCTCCACTACCGCCGAAAACGGAAGCTGAGAAGTCCAAGCGAACACTTTCATCTTGTGATGAATAGAGCGGGATTGGCCCAGTCTCAAATATCGACCCACTTACGCTAACCCCAAGAAACGCCTCACCCGCCGGTAGCTGACCACTTAAGCCGGTCGCATCAACCAAGACTATCGGCCTTCCTACACAGTATGAGTATGCATTCGCATACTGCGGTTTACCCACTAGCTTCCACGGGAGCTTTGACAAAGGATCGACCGAGATGAATCGGCCCTCAATCGAATTCAAATGCCTCGCTTCGAGATAGTTCAACCTGGTTTCCTGATCTCGCTCTTTCTGAGTGAATCCATACGGCTCCTGAGAACCAACAATTCCGAAACTATTTCTCGCCTGGCCAAAGGCATAGTAGGAGACCTCTTCTGCCAGTTGTGCATTTGCGTCGGCAATAACACCGGAGGATCCCAAATGGTCTTGATGGTAATACCGGATACTGAATGAAGATGCAGAAAGGTCGGCTGTATTAGTCGGGCCAGCTCTCAGAAAGCTGGATTCGCCTGTCGGGATTGTGATCACCCCACCGGGTGCGAGCACACCTTCATCAAGAAAGACATCGCTCCATTGTTGCAGTTCGGAATCGAATCGCGAGACTCGCGCATCAGCCGGGAATGAGTTGTCGATGTTGATTCCCTCACCAGTCAGGTTCGGAACAAATTGTCCATTAGGGATATGCACTATTCTCAAGTGACCCCAAGTGGTAGTATGCAGACCAATGAACGAGTATCCGCGCACGGTGCTGGAACTGCGCGACCAGTTTCG